>JACKQG010000047.1_pt1 | contig 68096 bp, 53 predicted proteins | sample 8237621 | NCBI WGS metagenome assembly JACKQG01 (sample SAMN15677084, study PRJNA649215) | marine metagenome | biome: marine; feature: Black Sea; material: saline water; isolation source: suspended particulate matter (SPM) from the Black Sea western gyre | collected 2013-06-09/2013-06-10 | depth... | reverse complement strand
CTCACCGGGCTTGGATTCACCGGGCTTGGATTCACCGGGCTTGGATTCACCGGGCTTGGATTCACCGGGCTTGGATTCACCGGGCTTGGATTCACCGGGCTTGGATTCACCGGGCTTGGATTCACCGGGTGTGGATTCACCGGGTGTGGATTCTTTCGGTTCTTGGTCGTCAGACCGTTCCTTCGGATCGGATTCACCATTTGTCTCATTCTGCTTACTCTCGCCGTCCTCTTCCGTCTCACTCAGTTCCTTCACGAGATCGCCAGTTCGTCCGGCGATTCGCTCTTGCTCGTCAGCGAGCTTTGCCGGGTCGGCACCGCCACGGGTTCGTCCTTCGGCGCTCTTCTGCAATCGAATGAGGCGGTCGACTTCCTTGATCCAATCGCGAACCTGTTTCTCTGCGCTTTTCAAACGATCCGTGCGGTCCTCGCTTAACAATAACTCCAGCAGCGACTTCATGTCGGCCAGACCGCGTTCTTGTTCGTCAATGGCTCGTTTCAATTTCGCCGGGGGCACGAGCAGTGCAACAGTATCAGCGAGCTGCTTCTTGGTGCGACGCTCGGCAGATTGCTGGGCGGCGCGTTTCAGTAGAGCTGCGCGTGGCGGGTTCGTGAGTGCTTCGATCTCGGCCATCCTGAGGATCAGTTGCTCTAGCTTCTCGTAGCTGTCAGCAATTTTCGTCGCCTTGCGTTGCAATTCCTCCATCGAAGATGTGGCTGAAGTTGCGACGCGCACTTCCTGGCCAACAAGTCCTGTGGGAGTTAAACCAGCGATGCCTGTGCAGAGAACAATGGCCAGCAGGATAGCGTTAGAGATCGATCGCATAGAGGCCTCCGGTTCCTATTGAAGTAAGTCCAGAACTTGTTGCTTCTGAGCTTTCTTCGTTTCGTCTCGCAATCCTGTTAGATCGACGATCAAGTCGCGTACTCGGTCTAGTAACTCGTTGAAGTCTTCGATGTCCAACATACTTTGTAAGACGACGTCGATTGCTGCAAGGATTTCATCGGTCTGCTCGACGGCGGTCGTTGCACGCGCGACGAGTTCCGAATCTTCGGCATGAGCATCGAGACCCGCTTGGTGCCGAGCGTCCATTCTCTCCGACAAAGCAGCCAGACGGAGGTCGAGTTCAGGAAACAGCTCTTGGCCAATTGCCTCAAGCGGTTCGACCACTTGTTCTTGAAGTCGTTGCTTTCGATCTTCCGTATCGACCCGATTGTTGACGAGTTCCAATCGGATGTCGTCAAACGAGGCAGCGACGCCGAGCGTTTCCTGAGCAGATTTCTCGCTTTGCATTTGAGATCGTTGCGTGCGAAGACGCCGTAGCGACCAGATCCGTTCGACCGCCGATTCCGCTTCGTCCGGTGCCGATGAGTTCGTTTGATCTGTGGACGCATCGCCCGGATCTGACTGCGACTCGACCGTCGCGGGGCCCTCGTTTTTTACGCGATCGAGCGATTGACGCAACTCGGTTACCTCGTCTCGGATCTGTTCGAATCGACGTCTGAGTCCTAGTTCCCGAGCTTCCAGCATCGAAAGCAGCTGATCTGGAGTCACAACCTCTAACTGATAGTGATCTCCGGTGCCGACATTTGCTTCAGCGCCAAGATCGAACTTGTCGGTCGCGATCACGGTCAGGCTAAGCCTGTCCTTGGGTTGCAGCGGGATTCCACTTCCGTCGCTCCGCTGCTCACGAAAGTCAATCGAAGCATCCACGTTCCCGCCAGATCGAAGATCGAATGGATTCGTGTGCGGGTCACCGTCGTTCACCATCACCTCGAATGCGCTGCTCGCCAGTTCGTAATCGTCTTCGATTTGTCCTTGTACGGCGATGATGGCGTCAGGCGTTACTGCAGTTCCGATTCCTTGAAGTCGCACGTTGACTGTCGGTGGTTGATCCTCGACTGCTACGATGTAAATTCGGTAGGGCTTGTCCGACGCGATCCCGTCAGTATCGATCGGTATTACGTCAAGGGACAAGTTGCCTGAAAGCTCTGACACATCGAACCAAAACTCCCGACCTCCCTGCTGAATTGAAATCGGAAGCGGCTCGCCTGTCTCGGTATCGTTAAGCAGCGCGCTGGCGAGCGGCTTACTCGTATGCCCGCGAAGCGTGAATCGAGTTCCTAGCGGCAACTGTGTCGCGGTCGTTAATGGGAGTTCGCGAGGTAGCCAAGTGGCCAGTTCTTCATTCACCATGTAATCGGGGAAGTCGCAGTCGAGCGTCGCGGCGATGACAACTGGACTATTGACAACCTCGATTTCGTAATCTCGCAAGCGATGGTCGAAGCCGACAACGTCAAACTTAACGTTGCTGAGAATCCCTTTCAGCGGCTTGCCGTCGTAACGATAGTTTTGATACCCATCGCGAATTCGTCCGACGCGCGTCATATTGACACGACCTCGGTTCCCTTCAGCAGTGCGGTAATCGACAGAACAGACATTCGGTACTACCTTGGCGCCCGCATCGGCGCGGACGAACAAACTGAGGCTTGAGCCGCGAGCGACCTTCATCGGGCTTGCGCCAAATTCCAGCACGGCATTTTCTTCGTTGGTGCCCGTTTCCGCTTCGTCTCGCTGCACTTGAACACCAACGATCTCGATCGAAGCGTTGCGCGGCCAAGGCTCGTTTTCGAGTAAGTACAGCCGGCGGAAGCCAAGCTCAAGCAAATTAGTTTCGTACCGCTGATCCGCTGCAATCGCACCACCGATCGTTGCGACGAGCACGACCGCTCCCGCGAGACTTAACAGCAATGGTCGCGAATCAAAGATGCTACCCAGACGCACACGGCTCAGATTACTCAGGGCGTCGTCTGCCGTTTCATTGAGCATCGTCGGGCTGTACTCGGCGGAGCCTGAATCGCGACCACTCAATTCGACGGAGGTAATCAAACTGTCACGAAACTGTTGGTGCCGCCGCTCAAGCAGGATCGCCATGCTTCGATCCGCCATTCGTACAAAGGCTCGTCGCAAGATCCAGCGATATAGAATCACGCCCAACACGATTGCGATCGCTGCCAGCACAACTGCGCGAGCCGCCCGAGGCATCTCGTCGGCTCCGAGCAGAACGGGCAGGTAGTCGAGTGCCAATCCTGCCCAAAATGTGAGGCAAACCCAGCTCACTGCGACCGAGAGCCCCTGAATCACTACGTACGCGCGAATCCGCCAACGCAGCCCGCCAAGCGCACGGCGAATTCGTCTCGGGATTCGAGGACCAGTAGGATTGTTTGCCATATCGTTAGAATCGGCACAGATTACCGGTGGGCATCAGGATAGCCTAATGATTGTACGTCCAACGGGTTAGATACGTCGACCAAGATGTCGCTCGGAATCAGCACAGAGCGACAAAGTACTCCAATTCTACGGAACTAGCGTCAAATTAGGAACTTCTGTCTGCTCAGATAGCAGTTGCGAATAACCCGTAATGGGGGCGACTAATCGCGAACGGCGATATACGCCTTGGGCATCAGAAGGAATCGCTCGGTCACAATACGACAATCCGGAAACATATCGCGCATTTCCTGCTTCGAGAGAAGACGCACTTCGTCGACCAACTCGCGGAGGTGCTCGACGTTCGCTTTAGTGCCAAAACGGCGTGGAGAGAGTCGCAAGACGAGCCATCTCCGTAGTGTGACCGGGAGCCAGTGCACGAACGGCAGGAGAAAATGTGGCTCTAAAAAGAACTCTTTGGCAGGCGTCTGTACCCAAAGCGTTTGGCCCACCCGTCGTAGCTCGTCGGCAAATCGGCGCTGCGCGTTGACGTCGCCAACGTGCTCAATCACCGAGTTCGAGAAAACGATTTCGTAGCTGGCGTCTTCGTAGGCTAGATCAGTCGCATCGCCTTCAACCGACTCGAACGTGACTGGAGCGTCAAGGTCGATTGGGCACTTGTAAAGATTGAGAAGCGTCACCCGTAGCGGGAGGGAAACGAACTGCCAATTGAAGCATCCACCGCCGACGTCGAGAATCCGATCGGAGGAACTCGGCTTCAGTTCTTGCTCGAAACGCCGCATGCGCCGACCGCGCGTGAAGCGAAAGAGCGAGTAAAGAAGCACCTCGTGCGACAACTTCATTTTGGCGAACTCCGATACGACAGGCATTCATATCGCTCGGCGTACGCGTGTTAGCGGATGATATGCCGGACGAGTTCCAGCATAATTGGACGACTCATCGCCGAATCAATTAATCGCGAGACCAACCGCCGAGCGCGAGGTGAAGAGGACTCAAATATCCGGCATTCAATACAACCGGAACGCCTTCGGGCTCAGCCGCTCTGAGGCGTTACGGTTGGGGCTTGAGTTTCGCGGTGGTCGCTCGGAATTTGTCGTTCATGCCCGGAAGGACACGTAGCGCATTCTCGTGATAGACCTTCCGCAAGACGTTATCCGGTAAGCCAATTCCATAAATGTTCCAGAATCCCTGAGGAGGGAACTCCTTTTCGGAGTAGGGAAAGTACTCGTCATACGTTTCCAAAAACCGCCAGTAAAGACGAACGCGAGTTTCTGGCCATGGCCCGTCGGTCGTGAAGAGGATGCGATCCGCATGTTCGAGAAAGAATCTCCGCGCCGTGTAAGGCTGTCGCCCCAACTCTCCGATTCGTGACGCAAAACCAACATAGAGATTGGAGTATTTGTTCAACCACTGACTGACTGTCGCGAGATCTTCGGGGTTATTTGCCACGTGAGCCCCAATGAACACAGTCTCCGGATGACGCTCGATCACGCGGTTGCGAGCGGATAGCAACTCCTCGCGGCTCGGAAACATTCCGGTAGGGAAGCTCCACTCGGGGTGTCGATGAAGCTCCTCCCAACGCTCGTTCGTCTCGTCAATGTTTTCAAAGAAGGCCGCCGGGTCAGACGTATGAATAATGACCGGAAGCCCTAGCTCGCCACATGCTTTCCAGATGGGATCCCACCGTCGGTCATCGACCTTTAACAAGGTGCCATCCGGATTTTTGTAGCCAAGCCCAAACTGCTTGAACAGCTTCAGGCCACTAGCTCCAAGTTGCTTGGCCTCGGCAAGTCGCTCGACCGTTCGCGCGGCGAAGTCATCTCGATGGCAAGCCCAAGTTGCCGGATCGTCGACCGCTCCGTCACCACGCCAATCGATGTTTGCAAAGATCATGAAACGATTTGGGTATTTCGTCCACAGATACGCGGCGTGCTCGCGGAAATCATCGCCGAGTTGGCCGTCCAGGCTGACGCAAACGGCGATGTTGTTTCGATCCATCAGTTCGACGAACGCGTCGAGCTGCTCGGACGAGTGTCGAAAGCGATAACGAAAGTGCGTATGAAGGTCAACTACCGGAAACTTGGCTCGCCGGAGATCGGTCTGATTTACCTTAAGCGTCGTCTTGGGCCGAAAATGTTTCAACAGCAGCTCCCGGCCATTTCGTCCGTCTAGTTCCGGCCATTTCTCGTCTTGCGCAAATGCCGGTTGCATCGACGTCGCAAGCAACAGTAAGAGTGCTAGTAACGGATGGTTGCGCATCGCAAGTCTCCTCAGCAATCGATAAGAGTGATACGATAACAAGATCATGACCATGGACCGCACTGAGCATCAATCCAGCGACGAAGAGCGCCTAGCGCGCGAGTTGAGTCTAAAGACTACTCGACCGCCTGTCGACGTGCCGGGGTACGATGCTCAACGACTGCTGGGCCGTGGAGCTTACGGGGAGGTGTGGGTTGGCGTCGACCAGAACACGGGCCGACATGTTGCTATCAAATTCTTCGCTCATCGATCGGGCGTCGACTGGACACTTCTCTCGCGGGAGGTCGAGAAGTTGGTCTATCTGTCGGCTGATCGCTACGTGGTTCAACTGCTCGATGTCGGGTGGGACGCCGAACCGCCGTATTACATCATGGAGTTCGTCGAAAACGGCTCTCTTGAGGATCTGCTTCGCCGGGACGGCCCGCTGCCGGTATCTGAGGCCGCCGAGATCTTTGCCGAGATTGCCGTTGGATTGATGCACGCGCACGGCAAAGGTGTGCTGCATTGCGACTTAAAACCGGCGAACATTTTGCTCGACCAAGACAACAAGCCGCGACTAGCGGACTTCGGCCAATCGCGGTTGTCACACGAACAGTCGCCGTCGCTGGGCACGTTGTTCTATATGGCACCTGAGCAGGCAGATCTGACGGCCATGCCAGATGCTCAGTGGGATGTCTATGCGCTGGGCGCTATTTTCTTTTGCATGTTGACGGGCAGCCCGCCTTATCGCAGCGAAACGCACGTAAAAGGAATCGAAGCCGCCGACGACTTAGAGACGCGACTCGCGCGATACAAAAGTGCGATTCTTACCGCATCAGCGCCGACGGAGCATCGACGTGTTCCTGGAATCGATCGTTCACTGCTCGAGATTATTGACCGCTGTTTAGCGGCAGCTCCTGAGCGTCGCTACTCGAATGTGCAAGCGGTGATCGACGCACTGAATGCGCGTGATCTTGCCAAGGTTCGCCGCCCGTTATTGTTCTTAGGATTCGTAGGTCCCTTGTTGTTGTTCGTCGTTATGGCGCTGTTTGGGTTACGTGGCTATGACAACGCCGTGAGCGAGTCTGAAGAAATTGCGATGCTGGCCGCGCGCGAGAAGAACAGTATCGTCGCCCAGTTCGCGGCGAGTTCCATCGAAGGCGAGATCCGTCGCTACTTTGATGTTGTCCAGGACGAGGCGGAACAATCGAAGTTGCACAAATTGTTTATGGCTGTTAGTGAGTCAGACATCGTCGGGCAACTAAATCACCCGAATATGTCGTCCAAAGACGTGGAAGTTCTTCGCGAGACGTTCTTCACAGATTCACGCCGAACTGCGTTGCACGGATATTTGCAGGAGCGAGTCGACTGGTTCTTGTCGCGACTCCAGAATCAGCCGTCCGAGTTGAAGCTTGCCAGTATGTTTGTCGTTGACAACCAGGGAAGGATGCTCGCCGGTGCTTACGACGATCCGACAACCGTCAATCGATCTGCCGGTTGGAATTATTCCTACCGGACTTATTTTCATGGCGGACCGGCCGACTTAATCGACAGTCGTAGCGATTGGCAAGATCGTAAGTCACGCGATGCGAAGCCGATCACCGATACACACTTCTCAGCCGCGTTCCAATCCACAACAACGGGAATCTGGAAGGTCGCCGTGTCGACGCCCATCTTTGCGGACAATGATCCGGATGCAGCGGCGATTGGCGTACTTGCGTTAACGGTCAATTTAGGCGATTTCGCCTACCTGCGGACTAACCATCATCCGGATCATTTTGCTGTCTTGATCGATGGTCGCCGAGGACCGAACCACGGCGTCATTCTTCAACATCCGCTGTTCGATCAATTGTCCGCGACGCGCAGCGGCGAAGCCAGTCGTTTTCGAGTCGGAGCAGAGCAACTGTTGCGGATCCGATCCGATGCTAACTATCGCTACGATGATCCCGTCGCAATAGCCGATGGCGGTGAGGCGTTTCGAGGAGATTGGATACCAGCGACGGAGTGGGTTCGATTGCCAGACGGTCCCGGTGACAAACAGGAGATGATCGTATTGGTTCAGGAACGCTACCGCAAAGCATTGGTGCCGGTCCGCAGCCTTGGATCGAAGCTCAAACGGGAAGGCATTTGGGCGCTCGTTGGTGTCATCGCGGTCGTGCTGGTGCTTTGGTACGTGGTGATCCGCGTGTTGAGCGAACCACGTCTCGTGGCAAGACGCGGCCTGCCCACCAACGGCAATTCACACTCAACCCCGGTTCAAAATCTAACGACACTGCCCGCACCTCGAAAGTAGCCGTACACTCGGTCGTGACCAGCGATTGCTTGGGGCCGTTGATGCGAACGGCTCCGCCGGATTTAGCACAATCTCAAAAGGGTGACTACACAGCATGCTCATCGCACGGAAAGTGATGGCTACGATTTCGAATACTCTTTCAAGAATCCGCGGAACAGGACCAAGTGTTCCTCTTCGGCAGCCAACAAACGAATGCACATATCTTGCGTCACATAATCCTCGCCGTCCGTCGCCCGAATGATCTTCTTGTATTGCTGGCAGGCATTCGATTCGGCTTCGATCACTGCTTCGATGACGGCCATTACATCGGTCGTGTCTTCAGGCGGCTGTTGTTGTCCACCGATATTGAGTTTGACTTCGGCCGAACCAGGTACGACCCCGCCGATCTGTTTGATGCGTTGCCCGAGTTGCTGCGCGTGAAGCAGCTCTTCCGTAATATCTGCGGCCAGAGACTTCTTAATCTCTTCGGCTCGCACACCGTCCAGGTTCGTGCTGTTCGCCAAGTAGTTCATGACCGTCTCAAGCTCCATGGAAAAGGCTTCCTTGAGCATTTCGATGACTTCTTCATTCGTCGCGGCCATTAGTCACTCCATTGTGTTTATGTTGTTTGATTTTGCGTTGGGCATCCGACTACAGATCGTAGAGGCTGAACATTGTATCGACAAGCCGAATGCTAAAGGCCCACATTGCAGCCGCCAACAAATCTCCTAACTTGTGGTGAGATGTATTCTCAACAAGGAAGTCGCGATGGCACGAAACGAACAAGATCGAGAAGACTTGATGCGCGAAGCAACCGCGCTGGTCCGTCGCATTAAACTACAGCTGCCGGGCCATGCGGAACCGTGTGTCGTCGGATTTCGCCGTGGCGGCGAGGCGAGCATCTTTCTTGGAGCAGATCCGGTCTTTCAGTTCAACGCGGCGGGGGAATTACGGCGGGGATTCTGGAACGGCCGCCTTATGAAGGCAGAGCGAGGACGCCTCGTTCAACTTGAGCGTCGCCGAACAAAAGACGAAATACAGCTTGTCCGAAATGAGTTTACTGAGGCGCAAACGACGGAGTTCCTGCGGCTCGCGACAGAAACCGTGAACCTGACGCGACAAGTGCTACGGGCTGATAATTTGGTCATCCTAGAGCAAGTGCCTACGGAATTAGATATCGTGCCAGACCTCGCATCTTGGCTCGATTCGTTGACCGAGCCGCTCGCGATTGCTTCCGCACCAAACGTCAGCAGCTAACCCGTCCCTACTTCAGTGGCGTGTCTGCTGCTATACTAGGCGAAACACGCCCCTAGGAGACTAAAACGATGACCCAAGACGATATTCGCATTACCGCGGACCCGATCACTGACAATTCATGTCGCTTCACCGTTGATCGCCCTGTTTATCCCGACGCGTCCTTTTACTTTGGAAAGAAAGAAAAGGCTGAGGGTTCCGACTTGGCAAGTCGTTTGTTCGCAATCGAAGGCGTGACATCAGTTTTGATCTCGCATGACGAGCTGACCGTGAACAAAGGTGCTCATGATCCTTGGCAAGTGATCGGCCCGAAGATTGGTGCAGCGATTCGGGAACATATCGCTTCGGGCGAACCAGCGGTCAGCGACCAAGCTCGCCAGAGCATCCCGCCTGTCGACGAACTTCGCTCACGAGTAGAAGCGATTCTGGAATCGGAAATCAATCCATCCGTCGCCAGTCACGGTGGCGAAGTACATCTGCTCGATGTACGTGAGAATAATCTGTTCATTCAAATGGGCGGAGGCTGTCAGGGCTGTGGCCAGGCGAAAGTGACGCTTAAGTACGGCGTCGAAGCCGCGATTCGACAAGCGATACCAGAAGTCGGCGCGATCATGGACGTGACGGATCACGCAGCGGGACGTAATCCGTACTACGCCGCTCAAGGCCACTAGTCGCCGTTGCCGCCGTCTAGTTCATTAGCGAGATCTCCCCATGAAGGGCCCGTTCGAACGGTTGAAATATGATCTACGGCGCGTCTGGGAATGCCCCGAGTGTCATCACAAGGAACGAGCTGCGGGCACGGTAACGGTTGTTGTTTGTCGGTGCCAGACGAAGAAGAAAGATCCGCTTGATCGTGTTGTGATGAAACTGGTTGAAGACCGAATCCAGCGCCGGCTGCCAGCTTTCGTCCCACCGGCCGACGAGGAAGAACCGGTCGCGGAAGCCGTGGATGCGGCAACCGAAGAGACAGCAACCGAAGAGACAACAACGTCGGAAGAGAAGACTGCGGAAGCGACCACGATCAAGAATTCGGGGGCAGAAACAGCAACCAGTGGTGAGGCGTCGACCGACGCCTCGCCCACTGAGTAACAAGTTGGCAGGCCTTACGCAGCACGTCGAGCAACGACACGCGTACGGGCCGTAATGAGTTGCTCTCGCGACAGGCGTTGCTTGGCTACGGCGCGGTGGAACGACGCCTCTCTTCTTTCCCTTTGGGCATGCTCTCGAATCACCTGGACATATTCCGCGCCTAAAAAGAGAACGCTGCTCGCGTAGTACGACCACAACATGGCGGCCAACAGCGATCCGACGATTCCGTACGCACCATAGTTTGCCATGGTGAAGTAGGTCGCCAGCAACAGACGCCCAAGTTCCCATGTCGCGGCCGCCAGCAACCCGCCTCGTGCGGCGTGCATCCACCCAACCGGGATCTTCGACAGACACTTATAGATGGCGGTAAACACGAAGGTGTTTAGGCAGATGCTGAGTGCGACTTTGGCTAACCGCCAGAACTCCTCAGCGATATGTACGTGTCCGCTGCTGAAGTGCATCAATGCGTCGAGTGCAAGACTGGCGAAGAAGATCAACGCGACTACGCACCCGAGACTAAACAACACAACGAAGGCCTTAAGGCGATGGGCGATCTCACGTCGAGCCGCAGAAACATAACCATCAAACACAGGCGTATCGATTTTCCAAATCTTATCGAAAGCTCTATCGAACTGAGCAAAGACGGCCATCGCTGCGGCGACTAGTCCGACCATCGCGAGCGGGCCGCTGAGCAGCGCCTGTTGCTCGATCTGTTGAAACGCTACGTTCACTTGCGTGGCGACTTCCTCGGTAGTCTCTTGAGCGATCACGGTTAGCACAAACTCCTCCGCGCTTTGTCCAACGGGCGTGAATCGCAGAAATATACCGAGTCCAGCAATCAGAACCATCAAGAGAGGGAACAAAGAAATCGTTGCATAATAGGCAACGCAAGCCGCTAGCAGGCCCGCATCGTCACGTTGCCAGCGGCGTGATGCTTCGACTAGATTTACAAGCACGCCCCAAAGGTAAGTCGCTACCGTCGAAACGATCGATCTTGTCGTACAAGGGCGTTCACTCGTTGTCTCGGCGCGCTCAAGACGCGAGGGCCCTCGGACGGCCTGACGCTCTAGCCTTGGAAAGCCTTGATACTCGCTCATGACGGTAGAGTAGCGACGGATCGAGGGATGAGTGACGTGAAGGGCGAGTGACGGAGCAGCTCGCTAGCAGTCCGTTGTCTCGCCCGGTCCCCAAGTTGTCGGCACTCGAGCGGGAACAACACGAGCGTTTTTGGCCACAGCCGCTTTCGCCCTGTCGGTACTAATGTGTAATGCCAAAGACTCGCCAGCAATTCGGTACTTTCGCCGTCAGCTCAATTTCAGTTTTTAGCACCGGATGTTGAAAGCGAATGAACCGAGAGTGCAGTGCGATTCCTTCGTCAAACAAACGCGTTGCCCCATATTTTCGGTCGCCAACGATCGGCAACTCGCGGTGAGCCAGCTGCAGTCGAATCTGATGCTTGCGACCCGTTTCGAGGCGAACTTCGAGAAGTGTCCCGCCGGGAACTTCCTGCAGCGCCCTGTAGCTCAATCTTGCTTCCTTCGCCTGGGGATTCGACGCCGCCGCGATATGCATCTTGCGATGACGTTCGTCTTTCCTTACCCAATCGACGCACGTGTCTTCGGGAATTTCTGGCGTTCCTTCGACAACTGCCCAGTAGACTTTGTCGACGGTCCCATTGCGAAACTGTTCCGTCAGCCTCCCGGCTGCTTTCGATGTTCGTGCGATGAGCAGCACGCCGGTGACGGGCGCGTCCAACCGGCTGACGATTCCGAGATACACGTTGCCCGGCTTGTCATATTTGTCTTTGACGTACTGTTTGGCGACGTCGAGCAAACTCAACTTGCCCGCGGGAACTCCCATCGTTGCAATGCCAGGGGGCTTCGCGACAGCGAGCAAGTGGTTATCCTCGTAGAGAACTTGCAGCTCTGGAACTTTCACGCTAATTCCGATCTCTATTCAACTCGTTTAACGGCAAGCCGCAGGCGACGGTGTTAGTTCGCAGTCGCCTGCGGCTTGCCGTTAAACGAGGAACAACTTGAGACATTATTTTCTTTGCAACAACAAAATGCCTGACCAGTCCTACCGCTTAATCCTTGCCAGCCAGTCTCCGCAGCGACGAAAGCTGCTTCACGCTGCCGGCTATTCATTCGAGACCATCGCGCCGCACCCCAACGCCGAGTGTGGCATCTGTAGCGGCGAGACTCCTAACGAACTTGTCGCGCGTCTCGCGAAACAAAAGGCAGCTGACGTCGCATCCCGCGTTGACGAAGGCATTGTACTCGCGTGCGATACGATCGCCGAGTGCAGTGGTCAGATTCTCGGCAAGCCGCATGACGCTGACCACGCTCGTCAGATGCTTCAATTGTTGAACGGACGAGTTCATCATGTGTACAGCGGAGTGTGCCTGTGGAAGCGTCCATCGAATCGCTTGTTAGAACGGGTCGATGTTACCAAGTTGAAGATGGAACAGATATCTGACCGCGAATTGGAACAGTATCTCGAATCCGAGGCGTGGGAAGGTAAGGCTGGTGCGTTCGGATATCAAGACGGACCAGATTGGCTACGGATCGTCGTGGGCAGCGAATCCAATGTTATCGGATTGCCGATGGAACAGCTGACCGAAATGCTCGTGGAGATCTAGGCGATGGGCCTGGGTTAATCGACAATCAAAACCACGCAGGGAACATCTCATGGCAACAGAATCACCGCGGATGTTAGTCCTCGGCGCCCACCCTGATGACGCCGAGTTTCATGCAGGTGGATTGATCTCGCTGTACCGAGAACGCGGCTACGCCGTCAAGATCATCTCGATAACGAATGGCGGCGCAGGTCACCACGAGCGAAGCGGCGAGGAACTGATCGCGATTCGCGCACAAGAGGCTGCCGCAGTCGGCCAGTTAATCGGAGCCGACTACGAAGTATGGGAGTATCTGGACGGAGGCCTTCAACCAACGTTGGAAGTTCGCCATCGCGTCATTCGCGAGATTCGCACTTACGCTCCGGACCTGGTGCTGACACATCGATTGAACGACTACCACCCCGATCACCGAGCCGTCGGGCAGTTAGTTCAAGACGCCTCTTATTTAGTGACCGTTCCGCTCGTCGAGCCCAACACCACGCCATTGCGCAGAGATCCGGTCGTCGCCTACATGCCTGATTTGTTCACGAAACCGAATCCGCTTTGCCCTGACATCGTCGTTGACATAACGCATTACGTGGAACAAATCGTTGCGATGCTCGATTGCCACCGTTCTCAAGTCTACGAGTGGTTGCCTTATAACGCCGGTGCGATCGAGCAAGTCCCAGCCGATGACGATGAAAAGCGAAAGTGGTTGGCAAGTTGGTTTGCTCAGCGTGCTCAAGCCGTAGCAGATCGCTTCCGATCAAGACTCGTGGAGGTGTTTGGCGAGCAGCTCGGTAGCTCAGTTGAGTTCGCGGAAGCTTACGAAATCAGTGAGTATGCATCGGGGTTAGACGAGGCAGCGAAGCGGCGATTGTTTCCATGCATTACATGATTCAGGTGTCTTGTTTTCGGAGATGGCAATTCGGGACTCACCGTCTCAAGCCTTTGTAGGACTTACGGAATCGACGACAGTGACCCTGCAAATCGAACGGTCGTCGATACGTCAGTGAACAAACGTCTTATGCCGCATTTACAGTTGCTGGTTGGCTGGTGGACGGGTCCGGCCAAGCTGTGCTGCCGCTAGATGTTTCGGTTATAGTGGTCGAGTTCGATACTCTCTCACTTCCTCGTTTGGGCGTTTCGGGAATGCCGACTCGACAAAGCTCTAGTTCGACTTCGCTGTCATTGTTGGATCGTGTCAAGGAATTTGATGCCGACGCATGGGATCGGTTCACGAAGCTCTATGGTCCGATTGTGTATCGTTGGTGCCGACAAGCAGGCTTGCAAGACAACGATGCTGCCGACGTATCACAAGAGGTCTTCCGGGCTGTCGCGAACGGCATCGGCAGTTTCCGTCGAGAAGAACCAGGCAGCAGCTTCCGCGGCTGGCTGTGGACCATCACTCGTAATAAGTTGCGAGACTATTTCCAATGGCTGTCGTCGAGGCCTAGTGCGGTTGGTGGCACAGACGCCAATCAACAGCTTCAGAGTATTCCTGATTCGCCGCCAGACGAAGAGCATTCGTCAGACAGCGACTTGACAGCCGGTCTAGCCCATCGGGCGCTGGAGTTGGTGCGAGACGAGTTTGAGACGCGGACTTGGCAGGCCTTCCTGCGCGTTGCGATCGGTGGCCAGAATCCTGCTGTCGTGGCTGAAGAACTGGGAATGAAAGTCGGCGCGGTCTACACCGCCAAGTCACGCGTGCTGCGTCGGCTTCGTGAAGAGATTGAAGGGCTGATCTGAGGTGCCCGAGGCCTAGCTGGAGCGAGATGCTCGCGCCTACTCTTCTCACCCGTTGAGAGTCCTGACTCGAATTCCCCGAGGTCGTAAAGCATTAACACGGTGTGTGTTAACTCGCCGTCGAGCAGATTCACCGAAATCGCAAGAAAAGTCGTGTAAGGTACTTTCGTTGAACCTTATAGAAGCTCGAAGGATTATTTGATCCCGGCCAAGGAAGTAGTGAAATGCAAACGGTTACCTGCCCGACACGCGATGAACTAACTCAATTCGCCACCGGCAAGTCGTCTCCAGACCCAATGCAGCAGATTGGCGAACATCTGAATAGCTGCGAATCGTGTCGCGCGATGATCGACACGATTGGCGACGGGGGCGACACGTTGGCTTCCGCACTTCGGCGACCCACTCCGCAGGACCCGTACCAATACGAATCGGCGCTAGATCGCGCTGCCTCTCTGATTCGAGCCATCGGCCACGAATCGTCGTTCGCTTCCGGCCAGGACTCGTTCCCCGCACTGGCCGACTTGGGACAAATTGGGCCCTATCAATTCGTGGAGAAACTGGGCGAAGGCGGTATGGGCGCGGTGTACAAAGCGATGCACACCAAGCTGAAGCGGATCGTCGCCATCAAGGTGCTGTCGGTCGAACGAATGCGAGACGTGAAAGCGATTGCCCGCTTTGAACGCGAAATGGAAGCGGTCGGGGCGTTGCACCATCCAAACATCGTGTCCGCGCACGACGCCGGTGAGGCGAGCGGCATACATTACCTCGTGATGGAATATGTTGCTGGCCTCGACCTTTCGAAACTTATTCGTCGCATGGGTCCGTTAGGCTTCGCCGATGCCTGTGAAATAGTCCGTCAAGCGGCTGTAGGTCTGCAGCATGCACACGAGTGTGGCATGGTTCATCGCGACATCAAGCCATCGAACTTGATGCTCGCTAGTCGAGATGCTCAGCCTTCCGTGAAGATCCTTGATTTGGGGCTGGCACTGTTAGACGAACAGCAGCATCAAGGGAAGGATCTGACCAACACCGGACAGATGATGGGTACGCTGGCGTACATGGCTCCCGAACAAGGAGGCGACAGCCACGAGGTCGATATCCGTGCTGATATCTATTCGTTGGGAGCAACGCTGTACAAGCTGCTTTGCGGCGAAACGCCATTTCCCAGGCGTAAGTACGACACACCAGTCAAGATGATGATGGCGCTGGCAAATGAAACTCCATCATCCATTGGCGAAAAAAGACCGGAGCTTCCGAACGAACTAGTCGAGCTGATTGATCGCATGATCTCCCGCGATCCAGAGACTCGTCCATCCACACCGCAAGAAGTCGCTGAGGCTCTGACACTTTTCGCAAATACGAGTGACTTAGGGGCGTTATTAGACCTCGCACTCGCAGAACCAGCGGCACCGGAAACCGGCAGTTCCGCAGAGACAAATGACTTCAAGTCGTCGGACTCCGTGGCAGCTGTGCCAACGAAGCCGCACGCCGACACGCCTCTTCGAGAACCGAGTACTCAGGTTAAGTCAAAAGGAAACAAGCCGCCGCGGTGGCCGATGATGGTCGCGGCGAGTCTGGGCATGATTGGGCTATTTGCGGCCATCATCCTGCTGCTGCCCAGCAAGTATGGCACGGTTCGCATCGAGATCACCGATCCATCGATCGAAGTCGCCGTCAGCGGAGAAGATCGCTACCGCATCCAAGGCAAACACGGCGAGTTCGAAATCGAGCCGGGTGAGCATACGCTGAAGATCACAGCGGGCGGCACGACGTTTCAGACCAAAGAGTTTACCGTTGGCAAGGGCGAGCAGGTGGACCTGCGCGTCACGCTGCTGGAAGGTGCCAAAGTCCAGGTGGCCAGAGGCGGAACGCCGTTCGACGAACACCAGTTAGCTGCGACGCCCGTTCAGTCGAAGACGGACAAACTTGATACCGAAGCGAGACAGTGGCAAGTCCTCTTCGACGGGACTTCCGTAGATGCTTGGCAAGGATTGGAGGACGAGGCGATTCCGGACGAGTGGCAGATTGTTGATCAAGAACTTGTTGGGTCCGGTGGCAAACAACACATCATGACTCGAAGGAAGTTCGGCGAGTTCGACCTGGAGTTTGAATGGCTCGTCCAAGACGGTACCGATGGCGGCGTGATCTATCACGCTGGCGAAGATGTCGAAACGGTGTTCGGCGGACGCGTCCCGCGTCCCGCGTTGGAGTACCAGTTGAGCAACGGCAGCGACTCGGGGGTGTTACAGGATCTTTACCCTGTGATGTCGCTGCAAGCTTATCCCGTCGGCGAGTGGAATTCGTCACGGATCGTGTCCCGCGGAAAACGCATCGAACACTGGTTGAACGACGTGCAAGTCGTCGTGTGCGATATCGGCAGTGATAACTGGATGGCTCGCGTCAGCACGGACCCGGTCAAGCACTCTTACCTGCACGACGTCAAACGCCCAGCGCGAATCGCATTGCAGACATGGAGCGGCACCATCCGCTTCCGGAACATACGCATCCGCGAATGGGATAGTGACACGTCCGATTCAGTGCCCGCCAGCAGCCACTCTCGGCTGCAGTCAGATCTGGATCGAACGATCGCCGAGCGAGTATTGAAGCTTGGGGGAATTGTAGGCCTGGAATATGTGGATGCCTACGGTCGAATCCACCGTGTCACGTGTGACAGCTTCAGCAAATTGCCGACAGAACCGTATAAGTTATGGAGCATACGTAGCGAGTCGGTCACCGACGATGACCTGGCGGGAATCGAACGTCTACGATGGATAGTGTCCATCGACTTGACTCGCAATGCGAGGTTTACCGATATGACGCTGAAACGCATTGGCAAACTGAATCTCACTGGTAGGCTCTCGCTCAATGATACTAATGTTACAGACGCGGGACTCGCGCATCTCCGAAACTTGAGCAGTCTGAATGACCTCAATCTGGGGAGCACGTCGATCACCGATGTGACGCTCGAGTGGATCGGCAAACAGAGTCTCATCGGGTCGGTCGTACTCAGCGAGACTAATGTTACGGACGCGGGACTCGCACATCTCCGTAACCTGAGTCACCTGCGATGGCTCTTTCTGAATGGAACGCCGATCACCGATGACGGTTTGCGACACCTGGCCCATCTTTCGAACTTACAAAACCTCAGCGTCTCGGAAACCGAAATCTCAGCTGCGGGATTAGATCACCTTAACGGGCTTGCGAACCTAAAATCCCTGGTTTTAGAAGGAACTCAGATTCAGCCAACCGATTTTCAAAACCTCAGTCGAATTCCGAGCCTGGAGTACGTTGAGATTGATGCCTCGATGTTCACCGATGACAGCGCGAAGGCATTAGCACAGTTGCCGAACCTGGACAGATTAGAAATCAAACATGGCAAACTTGCTGAATCCCAGGACGTTGAACTCCTGACGAACATTTCGAGTTTGATCATAGGGTATACCGCTAACTCATCTGACTCACTGTTGATTCATCTGAAGTCGCTCTCCAACTTGAGAGAGTTAAGACTACAAGGACACCAAAATCTTACCGACGGTGCGCTCACACCTCTGGCCGAGATGAAACATTTGAAAGAGCTCGAGCTCACGGGTAGCCTGAAACTCACCCGCGACGGCATTCTCCGCCTCAAAGCCGCTTTGCCCCAATGCGACATCATCTCCGACTTCGGCACGTTCGAAGCAGCCCAAACACCAAGCGAGACCACGGGCGCTTCGGCAACATCCAACAGCGACCTGAATCATGGCCTGGTGGCGCATTGGAACTTTGAAGAGGGCCAAGGTACGGGCGTGGCCGATTCGTCCGAAAACGGAAACCACGCGGCCCGAAGTTAGAGAGTGTAAAGCCCTCCGGAGGTCCCTGATGTACATCAAGAGACGACAAAGGAAACGGACAACAAGGCAGAGACATACCAAGGTAAATTGGCTCAAGCGACGAATCCATTTCTTGGAGCAGCTCGAACCGCGGATGCTGTTGGCAGTCGTCAACTGGGCGGGCGATGTTCCCGATGGCACCGTGTGGGGCAAAGAAGATGTCCACCGCTTAACAGCCGACGTGCGCGTTCCTTCTGGATCTACGCTGACGATTGAACCGGGAACGCTGATTCAATTCAATCGCTCACGCAAGATGCAGGTGGAAGGAACACTGAATGCCACTGGCACTGAGCAGGATCGAATCCTCTTCACTTCAGATCGTGATGACACTGGATTTGATGGCGAATTGGGTACGGCGGACGACCTGGATACTAATGGCGATGGGCCTTCACAAGGCTTCCGCGGAGCATGGAGCAACATCGAGTTTGCACCAGACAGTTCTGGCAACATGGCTCACGTCGAACTCCGGTTCGGCGGCGTTGGCGTGGGAGGGCATCTCGTCGTCGATAACGCCACGTTATCTCTGACTGACAGCCTCATTCGTGATGGAGACTCGGGTTTGCTGATTCGTCAAAGCAACCCGATTGTGGAAAGAGTCTCCGTCATCAACCACCGCCACTGGGCTGCATTGATGGATCTCCCTTCCGACCCGGCGATCAGCGACGTGACGATTTCCGGCAACGGCATCAATGGCATGTTTGTCGAAGGCGGCACGATTGCCTCGAACAGCAAATGGGATGATCCAGATATTGTCTATTGGATCGGCGGTGATGTCACCGTTGATCAAAGCAAGACGTTAACCATCGAGCCTGGGCAAGTGATCAAGTTCGACGGCGGAGGAGCGGCGGACGAGCTGATCGTCAACGGAACACTGAAGGCGCTTGGAACAGCCAATCAACCGATTGTCTTCACCTCCGACCGCGACGACTCGACGGGAGGGAACACCAACAACAGCACGACTCCGACGACCGGGCGTAGCGGTGACTGGCACGGCATCCAGTTCACCAGCACCAGCATCGACAACCAGATGGACCACGTAGAAGTCCGCTACGGAGGCTTCGCCGGACCGCAGATTCTGGTCGATCAAAGTGAGCTAGCGATCACCAACAGCGTGATTCGCGATGGAATCACCGGGCTGCAGATCCAGCAGGCTCAGCCAGTCGTGCGAGGCGTCTCGTTTCTGAATCAAAGGTTTTGGGCTGCGCGCATGGATCTGACCTCGGATCCCGACATTCAAGCCGTAACCGTTACCGGCAATGGAACGAATGCTCTGGTTGTTGACGGCGGAACAATTAACGAAGACACCAAATGGGATGACGGCGACATAACCTACTTGGTTGCCGGTGACGTAACGGTGGCCGAAGGCAAGAAGCTGATGGTGATGGCGGATCAAGTCGTGAAGTTCGACGGAGGACGCTCGGCCGACGAGCTAATTGTTAATGGAACTCTGGAAGCCCTGGGAACCGGGGACGAACCGGTCGTCTTCACGTCAGACCTCGACGACACGGCGGGAGGCAACACGAATAACAGCGCAACGCCAACGGTCGGCGGTTTCAGAAGGTGGCATGGCATACAGTTCACCAGCACGAGCGTCGGGAATGTACTGGATCATGTCGAGGTGCGTTACGGGGGATTTGAAGGACCGGGGCAGATTCTGGTTGACAACAGCGAACTAACCCTCAGCAATAGCGTCGTCTTAGGAGGTGAAGCAGGTCTCGATATTGTGCAGAGTGCCCCCACGATCAGCAACGTGACGTTCGAGGGGAATCGCTTTTGGGCAGCACGTCAGGACTTGACTTCGCGTCCGATCCTTGAGCGAATCACCACGAGTGGCAACGGAATCAATGGCTTGTTCCTGCCGAAGGGCTCGTTACCCGATAACACCGAGACGGTGTGGGACAACGGCAGCATCACGTACTATCTGGATGCGGGAGAAACACGAGTCCCCGCTGGAGCGACGTTGACCATCGGACCTGGCCAAGTCATCAAAGGGCGGAACTTCAACCTGATCTTTGATGGCAAGTTGAACGCGCGCGGTGTTCCTGGTCAGCCGATTGTTATTACGTCATATCGAGACGACAGTATCGGCGGAAACGCAAACAACTCGAACGCCCCGACGACAGGCAACCCGGGTGATTGGGGACGTATTGAACTGAGGGGTACGGGCAACTCGATTGAGTTCGCCGAGCTTCGCTACGGTGGCCAAGTTGGCGCTATTGGCACGCAAGTGTACGTAAACGGAGGCCAAGCAAACATCGCCAACACGATCGTTCGAGACTCCGGCAATTTTGGTGTACAGCTTGTCAATCGTGCGCAAGCAACCATCGAGAACTCGCTGATGCATAGCAACCGGCTGCATGGGATCATCGCGAGTGACGGATCGACGTTCTTAGCGGTCAACAACACCGTGGCGGACAATGCTGTAGGTATCGGACTCGATGGCGCAGCCGCCACGTTGCGGAATAATCTCGTCACACATAACGGTGGCCGCACTTTTTCCGCCGGCATCATCCTGGCCAACGAAGGTACTCTCGACGCGAGCTTCAACAACGTTTTTAACCCAGGAAGTCGGAACTATGACGGGCTGGAAGACCGGACTGGAACGCGTGGCAACATCTCGGTCGATCCGTTGTACGTTGACCGCGAGAAACAAGACTATCAACTCCACCCTGATTCTCCTGTAATCGATGCAGCAACGAGCGAAGCTGCGCCAGCGGACGACATCGATTTCAACTGGCGAGTCGACAAAGCCGATGTCCCCGACACTGGAGCCGGCGAACCAACTTACTACGACATTGGCGCGTACGAGTACGGTGGTCTTCCCCGCCCAACGCGACACTGGCCGCGAGGTGAAGTGACGCGTGCTCACAGTACTGTGGAGTTCACCTTCCGAGAGGAGATGGATACCACCAGCTTCGATCCCGCGACAGACGTCCTGAGCTTTACCGGACCCGATGGGTCAATCGCAGTCACTGGATTTCGTTGGCTCAATTCGAACCGAGTCGTCATTTCGTACCCAGAGCAGGGAAAGGCAGGTGACTATTCGTTAGTGCTTGGGCCAGCTGTTTTAAACACGAACGGGGATACCTTAGATCAAGACGGCGATGGAGTGCGTGGTGAGGCTGTTGACGATCGTTACTCGGCTACTTGGACAATTACTGCTCCGGAAGTCGTCAGTCACTCACCGAACAATTTCCTTGGGGGAACGGTTGATCGGATTACGTTGCAGTTCGATCGAGACATGGACACGGCATCCTTCGTGCTTGCCGATGCGGTCGCGAGCTTTACCGGCCCAGACGACGAAGTGATTCCGCTGGCCGACTCGAATTGGCCAGATGCAAGGACCCTCGAGGTCTTGTTCGCGACACAGTCGGCGTTAGGCCGTTACGAATTAATACTCAACCCGACACTCCGGGATGTCAGTGGCAACGTTTTGGATCAAGACCGCGATGGAACAAGTGGTGAAGCAATCGGCGATCAGTACTTCGCAGATTTCACTTTGGCGGACATCTTTCGGGTATCAGGCAACATCGACACAGATACCATTTGGGGCGGGCTCGTCATCATGGAGGATGATGCCACCATCATCGGCGGCGTCACGGTAACCATCAATGCGGGAACGGTCGTCAAATTCGATGAACTGACGAGTCTGACAGTCGAATCCGGGGGAGTCCTTGAATCTAATGGAACAAGGGCGAATCCAGTCCACATCACGTCGATTCACGACGATTCTGTGGGAGGTGATACAAATTTCGACGGCAATAAAGCGGTGCCCTTTGCAGGTGATTGGCTTGCTGTACACATTGCTGGTGGAACCGCAAGGTTCGACCACACCAAGATTAGCTTTGGCGGGGGCAGTGCAACAGGTTTTTGGCAACAGTCGGGCATGCTCCGCACCACCGGGGTTGCGTCACTTGAGGTTAAGAACAGTCGCCTGAGCGAAGCATTCTTCGATGGCGTGCTCACACAAGGTGGCTTGACCACAGTTACCAATACAGTCATCGAAACTGCGGACAGAGGAGTTGTTTCGTGGGCAAATGATGCTGATGTCGAAGTGCTCAACAGCACCTTCCATGATAACCGCGTCGGTATGCTTGCGCATGGTGGCGATTTGAACGTCGTAAACACGATCATCAGCAACAGTATCGCCGTTGCCATCGACAACGACATCAATCCTGACCCAACCGTCAGCTACTCCAACCTCTACACACCTGGTGGCGACAATTCACGCGGGTTTCCTGATCCGGTTGGCAGCAATGGCAATGTCTCGATTGATCCGAAGTACATTGATGCAAGTAATGGCGTCTACCGGCTCGACTACCTAAGTCCGGCGATTGATGCGGCCGATGGAACTGCCGCACCTGATGTCGATGCCACCGGCGCGCCACGCTACGACGATCCGCGAGTTGGAAACACGGGCCAAGCCACGGTGAACGGCACCTTTGCCGACATGGGTGCGTTTGAGTTCGCGGAAACCGCACCATCGAACGTAGATCTTGTAGCAGACTATACATCCGCCCCAGACCTCGGGGCAACTGGCTCATCGATAAGCCTCGAATGGCGCGTCCGAAACTTGGGTTCAGACGTCGCACGAGGTGTATGGAATGATTCTGTCTTCCTATCAACCGACGCCGCGTGGTCAATCGACGATGTCTCGCTCGGGATCTTCTCCCAATCCGGGCCCCTAGGTGCGAACGAAGCCTATACAAAGTCCGCAGACATCACTCTACCTATCGTTTCAGGGGGTTCTTACTATCTCATCGTTCGGACTAACTTCGACGCTTCGCTGTTTGAAGGAATCAATATTCGAAACAATACATCGGTTGCCTCATCGTCGACGCTTGTGCGTCTCGAACTCCCCGAGATTCAGTTGGGCGGTTCCATTGACGTGGCATTCACACCGGGCGATACGGCACGTTATTTCGTTCTCAATACTCCGGAGGTCGATGAACTCGGAAGCGACCTTCTTATCTCGCTGAACGACGAGGACGATCAGGGCATCAATGAACTCTACATCGCACGTGGCCGCCTCCCCACACGAAGCGACTTCGAATCGAACGTGATAGGACCAGGAGCCGATGTCGAAATGCAACAACACTACGGTGGCGAGGAGACGTTCTATGTACTCGCTTATGCAGCTTCGCTAGGGAACGATTCAACCGCGAACGCGACACTCAGCGCTTCTACAACCCCGTTCGGAATCTCCGAGTTTCGACCCGCTTCGGCAGGGAATGCAGGCTCGGTGACCTTGGAAGTGGTAGGCGCGGGATTTAGCCGTGATACCGTGTTCCGCCTGGTTGATGCGAGCGACAACGTCGTCGCCACGGGGAGTGTTACGGAGACTCGAAACGATAGAGTTTATGCCGAGTTCAGTCTCGTTAACGTACCGGTCGGTGACTACGAAATCGAAGCGGAGAACGCTTTCATAACTCAAGGTGAGTCGAGTTACGTCACTACAATACAGTCCACACGTTCCATCGATTCGTTTGTTGTAGCTAACGGGGGAAACTCGCTGATTGAAGTTGACCTAGTGGTTCCTGAGGTCGTTCGCCAGGGCCGCCCGTTCGATGTCTTTCTGCAGTACAGCAATGCTGGCAGTATTGATGTCTCAGCACCGCTCTTCGTCATTGACGGTTCTCTGGGTACGAAATTGCAAGGCCCGGACGACTCGGTGATGGTCGCGGACTCGCTGATGTTGATCGGCACAAGTTCTGGCGGTTCGGCGGGAGCGTTGCGGCCCGGCCAGGCAGAAACGATTAGACTGACAATCAATCCTCCGAGGCAATCGTCGGCAGATCTTGAGGTCTCTATTGTTGAGCCGAGCGATGCCGTTGTTGACTATCACGAGCTAGTCGCTGCGTTAGGTTTCAACGGAGATAGTGTTGACAGCGTCGATGTTGTAGCTGGGCTTCGACGAGACCTTGGCAATTCCTGGAACGAATTGAATGATTCGTTGATACGAACGGCAGTACAGAACAGTGCCTCCAAAAGCGGATCGCCCGTCCACTCCGTGAGAGAACTGCTCGTGCAGGCAGCCGCCGACGTACTTTACGACGCGAGTCCCATCCTGCCGGAACCAGAACACTCGACTAGCCCCATCGTAATTTCGAGTTCACATGGCGAAGCTGAGGGCAACAATGCCCAGACGTTGGATTGCTCACCGGAGAAGATCCTTGAGTACAGGCAGTCCCTGAGTCAGTGGGCTGCTGCCATCCAGATAGCAGGTGGAGAGGAGCCTGCGAAACTGCTGTTGGACTACATGAACGGCGTTGGCGGAAGGAGAGACTTCTCAGGAACTCGTATCGCGCGCAATGTGCTCGATAGCAACACAGGCAATCGCGACTCTTTCTTTGAAATCAACAAAGCAGCGAGATTTCAGGCGCGTTAAGAAATCGTGAGTCAACTCCTAGCCGGCGCGATGTCTGTCACGGGTTTCGAGATCCAGGGTCTGCCGAATGTATCTTTCTACGACTCGTCCGGACATAGTTCCGGCATCGGCGACCTTAGCGAGGTTGTGCAGATCCTCGCGACCAATCGAGACTTTTACCGCCTCCAGCTGACCTTTGGCGGTACTCAAGGACTGAAGGTTACGGTGAAGAACATTGATATCAAGTTCGTTGAAGCCGACGACGGTTCGAAACTAGCAGCTTACCGAGCGGATGTGGAATATGTAATCAGCGATCGTTATGAGTTCGACAACGACGACGCGAAACTCAGTGGACCTGATGGGTTCGGAAACCGCTTGTTGAGATGCGGAGTTGCTAAGACAATTCTGACGAGCGTTACAGTCAGCACTCGAATCAACGGCAATGTTAACGTTTCTAACAACACTCCGACGCCGGTCCCGAAGCCTCCGAATGTGGACTCCAGACTGATCAAGAATATCCAAGTAGTCGGATCGTTCGACCCCAACGATAAGGTCGGCCCGCAAGGAAGCGGACCTGAAAACTACCGCGTTGTCGACCAAATCTTGCCGTACACGATCTACTTTGAGAACGATCCCGAATTCGCCACTGCGGCCGCACAGCAAGTGCGTATCGTCGATCAGCTTTCGGAGCACGTTGACTGGGAGACGCTTGAGCTTGGAAGTGTTGGTTTTGGTTCACTGCGAATCGCGGTTCCCCCAGGTGTTCGCGAATTCGAGAAGTCCGTTAGCACAACGAATCCGGACGGGACGCCACTTCTAGTCAGAGTTTCCGGCGATATCGACCTAGCTACGGGGATCGCAACGTGGGTGTTCGATTCCCTCGATCCGAATACCGGGTTACCGCCAGCCGACCCGTTTGCAGGCTTCCTGCCTGTGAACAACAAAGAAACCGGCAGTGGTGAAGGTTTCGTGAGTTATTCTGTAATGCCTCTCGCTTCGCTTGCATCCGGTGCCAAAGTCAACAACCAAGCCAATATCTTCTTCGACGTGAACGATCCAATTCTGACCCCCACAACGACGCACACAATCGACATCGGCACGCCGACGAGTACCGTTGATCTTTTGCCGGAGACCTCCAGCGACAGCTTCAGCGTTACCTGGACCGGTCAAGACGATGCCGGTGGCTCTGGCGTCGGTTCGTATGACATTTTCGTCTCGACAGATGATGGTCCATTCGAACTGTGGCTGGCGGGAACACCCGAGACTTTCGCTTCCTTTCTTGGAGAAGACGGAAAGTCATACTCCTTCTACAGTGTTGCGACCGACAACGTTGGGCACATCGAAAGCAAGCTCGCCGTCGCCGAAGCAACGACGACCGTGGTGGCTGGTCCAGCTTGGCAGAATCCAAGCGAAGCCAAAGATACGAATGGTGACAACTCAATCACGGCGCTCGATGCCTTGATCATCATCAACGAAATCAACGCTCCACAGCACACCCGTGGCAACACGCTGGAGCTTCGGGAGCGCACTGAGTCAGATGATTTCTTCTACGACGTTAACGGAGATGGTTCCGTCACGGCGCTCGATGCGCTAATCATCATCAATCACATCAATTCATCGATCCTCGGATCAGAAGGCGAATTAGCAGATCTGCCGCAGTATGCCAAGGACACGGTATTAGCTGACACTACTTTCGGGAACGGGCTAACTCCAAGCAGCAGCTCATCGTTTGTTAATGCAGCAAATCCTAGTACCAGTCGATCGCTCACTCGACTCGTCGAGCCTGAGGATGCTCGTTACACGAAGTCGTCCGACTGGCTGGATGAAAATGCCGCAACGATCAAGACTTTCCGTTCGCGGCATGCTCAAGAGTTGACTTCGACGGACGAACTAGATGCCTTGCTCGATGAACTTGCTGAAGATGTTACCAACGCATGGAATTGAATTGGGTTCAGAATGTTCAGCCCAATTGTCAAACACCAGGAGATTATCCCGTGAGATCCTTCCACCGCTCCAATCGCAAGCGATACCGCAAAGGAAACAGGACGCGTTTACGACGACTGGCCGTTGAAACGCTTGAACCTCGGAGGTTGCTTGCATCACTGCCTGCCTTGATATTTTCCGAAGTAGGAGAAACGCGTACGTCTGGATGCGACATTTCACTTGGATGGGAATTTCACGTCGATCATCCGGTTGTTGTCGATGGACTTGGTTTCTGGGACGAGACGGAAAACAGCGGTCGTGGGTTAATTGAAGGTTCACATGAAGTGAGTCTGTGGCGCGTTGGCGTCAGCGACGTTACGCTTATCACCCGCAATAGTGCGTCCGCTGCCGCATCGTTTACGATAAAGGTAGAAATGCCCGGCACTAGCACAGCGACGACCTCTGCCATTCCGTTCGGTGCAACGTCAGCCCAGGTGCAATCCAGCTTGGCCGCCTTGTCAAACGTAGGCCAGAATGCCGACTCCGCAGACAATGTCAGAGTTACAGGAAACGCTGGTGGGCCGTGGATGGTTGAGTTTGTCAATGACTTAGGCAGCACATCCGTGGATTTGACGAAGGGCGCTGGCTCCTCTCTTGAGGACGTTTTCTTTCAAGACATCTATGATGGTGGATCGGTAAACCATAGTCAGAGCTTGTCGTCAGTAACGGTTACAGATAATAGCACCGTCGTCGGCAACGCAGGCGTGGGACAATGGCTGTTTGAAGATACGCCCAACAATGTTGTCCTGTTGCCGAGCGAGACTTATGCACTCAGTGCCTATTGGAGTTGGAAATTCGATACGCCGACCGACGTCTTCACGAACTTTGTTACATCCAGTGACGTGCTTCCCGCAGACGGCGTTACCCACATCGGTGGTCGCGTTCATCCGCATCCAACTGGCACCGCATGCGGTATAGACATTGAGGGGCATCGATATCCCAATGTTGTCTTGCCAGAAAGGCAGGAGGCACAGGTGTTCGGGCCCAACGTGCGAATTCGAGAACTGGGTGTCGGCAGCGATTTGGACCCGGAAGTTACAGCCTCTTTCTCCACGGACGTCGTGCCCCGACAATGGGCCGAGGTTGAGATTGAGTTACAGAACCCTGATCCCGTATCGAACAGACTAGACGCATGGATTGACTTCAATGGTGACGGAGATTTCCAGGACTTTCGAGAACGGATCTTGTTCAACGAAGATATTGGTCAAACTTCCGAGACTCAGACATTCTCATTCAACATCCCCAGTGATGCGCCACTTGGCACGACGGGGTCACGATTCCATGTCAGTAAGACAGGTGTATCGGGCAGTGTCTTCCCCTCAGACTTACCTCCAGAGAGAGTACAAGGCTTTACGGTCGAGATCGAAGCGAAGCCGCGCGAATACGGTGACGCTCCTGATGGATCTGCGGGGACAGGATTCTTCAATTACCGTACGGTTGAGGCAGATAATGGTCCGTCGCATCCTGCCAACAGCAACGTGTTTATGGGCGCTCTCACGGGAGATCTCGAACCCATTAACGCATTAGTGCATCCAATCGCTTTTGGTGATGACAATGAAGGAATCGACGACGAAGACGGTGTCGTCGATTCCTTCTATATCCAGACTTTGCTGGTAGGCCAGTCTCCCAATGTCCGCGTTAACGTCACGAACAACAGCGATTCGCCAGCCACACTCTATGGCTGGATCGACTACAACCAGAATGGCGACTTTGAGAATGAAGGGGAACGGGCTTCAGTGCCGGTGCCTGCTGGCACGGTGAATGAAGAAGTCACTCTCAGCTTTCCGCCTGTCCCCACATTAGCTGGCGACTTCGGCAATACGTTTTCCAGGTTTCGAATCAGCACCGATAGCGCGGCGGCAAATTCGTTCGGCCGCGCCTCGGATGGTGAAGTTGAAGACCACCCTACATCGATACTCGTTTCGCCAACACTGGACTACGGCGATGCCCCTGACTTCGGTCCTGGGACATCGACGCTGAATTACGACACGTTATTGGAAGAGAATGGTGCTCGTCATGGCGTATGGCAGGATCTCTATATGGGCAGCGGCCCACCAGACACCGAGGCGGACGGGCAACCTACCTTTCAGGCGAATGGAGACGCGGCGGGCACCGACGATGACGATGGAGTGAACCTTGCAGATCTGCAACTCACTCTTGGCCAGACGTCGGAGGTTCGTGTAACCGTTTTCAACGCCAGCCGAATCGAAGCGGCATTGGCAGGATGGATTGACTACAACGGCGACGGTGTATTTGACAACGACACGGAGATGGCAATCGCGGCGGTCCCCAACGGTACTGATGGTGAGGTTCAATTGTCCTTTCCTGAAGTTCCACAGAACGCGGTGCGGACGACCTATGCCCGCTTTCGTTTGGGTACGACAAATAGTCCGGCAATGCCTACAGGCGGCGTATTCGGTGGCGAGGTGGAAGACTACCTCGTGACGGTCTCAGATGCGAATACCGCTGTGGTCGCATTCTATCTGCCGCCAGCGGGCTCGACCGAAGTATCGATTGACGGAGACGATATCGTGGCCAGTTCCGCTTCGATGGAACTTCTTCGTGCTGGTGGCGGCGGGACGAGCCTACTCGGATTTCACGGTACCAGCGGTGACGACACGCTCAACATCGCGAATCTCGGCGCGATCTTCGCAGGAAAGCTCGGCTTCAATGGTGGTAGCGGTCACGATGCCCTAGTCCTTACCGGCGGTAGCCAGGGTCTTGATCTTACGAACATCGACAGTCTCGATCTGCACAGCGTTGAAGTCATTGACATCCTCGGCAACGGAGCCAATTCGCTAATACTGACCGGCCAGAGTGTCCTTGGTATCTCCGAGACGGCAGCCACGCTACGAATACACCATGGCGAGGACGACACGCTTGATTACGTTGGGAATTGGACGGTTCAGCCACCGAATCTAGTCGACGGTCAATATGTTCATGTGCTTACTCAAGCTGGCGCAACAATCGAAGTTGCCAATACAATCGCTTGGCGGAATCCGTTCAACGCACTCGACCCAAACCGCGATGGGCACACTGCCCCTGTAGACGCACTAGTGATTATCAACACGCTGAACGAGATGGGGGCTCGCCCGCTAGCCACGCCAGAATTACTCAGCGCACTGCCGGCGTTCTACTACGACACCAGTGGTGATCTATCCGTTTCGCCTTTAGATGCGTTACTGATCATTAACTTCCTGAACGGTGACGGCAGCAAAGAAGGAGAAGGCGGGATCACAGCACTCTTCACCGTCGCTCCCACAAACTCTCCGGAAACCTCAAGCGACGGATCGCATCTGCCTGAGTTGCTTCGATCACGCCTGGTCGATGTAACGGCTTATGCCCTTCGAGACATGACCGAACAAACAGACGACGCTCGGCAAGTCGCGTTGGAGACGAGCGAAAACGAGGATTGGTTGAGTCTGCCGGTGGACGAAGAAACGCTGGAGCTCTTGGCCACCGAATTAGCATTGGCATAGTCGCGAGAAGAAACGGGAACGCGTCCGAGGGTCGGTCCCCGATTGGCAACGATACGAATGGTCTTAAGAAGCCCGTGAGGCATGAGACATGCCGAAAATGGACTGAATTGTGATCTGCTGCAAAGCACGCTGACGGTCCTTATGTTCAGTTGGCTAGTTCCTCGAATCGCACCTGTTCGCGAGCCTCCCAAACTGCGTCGGTCACATCGACCGAAGCATCGGAACGGCACAGTCTGGCTCAGCTGATGAGTGTTCGTCTTCGCGCCAATTCTTGACTAAATAACAGCTCGCATGACTTACAGAGAATCGACTTCTTAAGAACTCTTCTGGGGAAACGAAACGCCGCCAGCCTGTTTCAGTGGGAGCATGATGAAGTGAAGCAATAAGGAGGCATTGCGGTCCGGACTTTCACTTCGTCGGAGAGCGAACGACCTCCAGTCTTAGTTATCCCAGTGCGGCCCGTGCGACCCGAAGCATATTTCCTCCGATGATCTTTTGAATGTCATCATCAGAGTAACCCCGCTGCACCAAGCCGACGGTGAACATGGGCCAATTGGTCCAGGCAATGCTCTGTTTGCCCTCGGCAGTTTCCTTGAACGGATCGGGTGGCCAGAGGGAACGCCAGTCGGGTCTCGACTTGGGGCGTCGTGGGATCTTCTTGTTCTCTATCGCGGAGTTCCGCGAGGTGTAGGACACATCCGTACCAATACCTACATGGTTGATGCCGAACGTTTTTACGACATGATCAACGTGGTCGAGCAACGCTGCGATGTCTCCACTCCCACCGAGGAAGCGTGGGATACAGCAAATGCCGATCAGCCCGCCTGAATTGGCGATTGCTTTGATGACCTCATCAGGTTTACTGCGAATATGGTGGTGCAGCGCGGTGCAAGTCGAATGGCTGGCCACCATGGGACGGTCAGACGCTTGCGCGGCTTCCAAGCTCGTACGCCAGCCGGAGTGCGCGATGTCGACGATTACCCCGACTTTGTTCATTGCCGCGACGACAGTGCGACCAAAATCACTCAAGCCGGCGTTCGAAGATTCGGCACATCCATCACCGATCATATTCCGTCGTTGATAAGTTAGATGCATCATTCGAATGCCAAGTTGGAAGAAGACAGTCAGATACCGCAACTCGTCTTCAACCGAAACCCATTGTTGCGTGAGTGGGACGCCGTTTCCCGTTAAGTACAAGCAACGTCTGCCCTGTTCTTTGGCCGAGACGATGTCGTCCGGCGTCGCCGCTTTTGCCATGAAATCGCGCATCATGTCGGTCGCGTAGGTAAAGCGAGATAACCGTTTCAGAAGTGTTAGCGGAGCCTGGCCTTCTTCTCCCGCATTTTGGAAAATGCACGTCACTCCCGACGCATGCCATGCCTGCACGAACTCGGCTCGTTCATTGGCGTCCGTAACATAACGCGTCATCGTCATCGACTCGCGTAAGTCTTGCAGCTCCATTTGGGACGCGCCCGCTTCGGCGGCTTCTCGAAGTGCATCGCCATCTAGGGCAGCGCGAGGTGCAAATCCGTACGTATCGAAAACTAGTGAGTTTGCGTGCAACTCCATCCCGTGTTCAAGTTCTTTGGGAGAAGGATTGAGAATGTCAGCCGCGATCTCCCGTGCGCGATAAATCGTGTCGTTCTGGCGTGCGGCGGCAAGCATCTCGGACTTTGAAGAATCGCTGTTCGGTTCAGCGGCGCGCAGTGTCGCGGCCGTGGATGTGGCGAGCAACGTTCCGAGGAAGGACCTTCGATCAACGTGGTGCGTCATGGTGGTGTGCTTTCTGATGGCTACTGTGATCGCGTCGCTTGTAATGTCCGAGTACGCGACCAATAATCGTGGCTACGTTCTTGTAATTTGCAATGCTGCACATCGTACCAACTGAAAGCGACCATGGATAATCGCTCACCGCTGTTTTGCCGACAGACCCTGAAGCTCATGACTTCCTTGGCCTTCGGCACACTTGGAATTGGCTTCTTCTCTAGCAAGCAGGCTCAGGGGGATGAAACTGTCGGAATCGAGACCCGTGTTCCGTGGGTCGCTTCGAATATTACAGGCTCACCTAACCCTCCTTCTCCCTATCGAACCGAACAAGTCTTTTCAAAATTGCAGTTTACAGACCCCGTCGACTTCGCAAACGCTCCGGGGACGGATCGCCTTTTCGTTGTAGAACTTCAAGGGAACATGTATTCGTTTCTCGCTGACGGTACTTCCACAGAACCGGATTTGTTCATCGACCTCAAAGCGGCGTTGCCCAAAGTGGATCGTGTGTACGGGCTGACGTTTCATCCAAACTTTCAAGAGAACAGATACTGCTACATTTGCTACATCACGGGTGCGGACATTGAAGATGGAACAAGAGTCTCGCGATTCGAGGTCGTGAAATCCGATCCTCCGATGATTGACCCAACGAGTGAGCAGATCGTACTGACTTGGCGATCTGGAGGGCATAACGGTGGTTGCTTAAAGTTTGGACCCGACGGATGCCTCTACATTTCAACCGGCGATGGTGGACCGGCGTTTCCACCTGATCCGATGATGTCCGGACAAGATGTGTCGAATGTCTTGGCTTGTATTTTACGTGTCGACGTGGATCGACCGGACGACGATCGCATGTACTCGATTCCATCAGACAATCCCTACGTCGATTTGCCAGGAGCCCGGGGCGAAATCTGGTCCTATGGACATCGCAATCCGTGGCGGATGAGCTTCGATTCGGCGAACGGCGATTTGTGGGTCGGCGATGTTGGCTGGGAGTTATGGGAGTTGGTGTATCGCATCGAGCGTGGCGCGAACTACGGCTGGAGTCTCGTGGAGGGACTGCAACCTGTTCATCGCGAGCGAACTCGCGGACCGTCGCCCATTGTCGAGCCGACCGCTGCTCATTCACATATCGAAGCTCGCTCGGTGACAGGTGGTTACGTGTATCGCGGCGAGCGGTTGTCCGAGCTGCGCGGTTGCTATGTCTACGGAGACTATGTGACTGGCAAGATGTGGGCGCTGCGGCACGATGGCACTCAAGTCGTTTCGCGAGAGGAGATCGTTGACACACCGTTGGCCATCATCTGCTTTGGTGTTGATAACTCGGGCGAACTGTACGTCGTCGGGTACGACGGAACGATTCATCGGCTTGTCGAGAATGGCGCAGCGGCAGCAAACGCATCATTCCCAACCAAGCTCAGTGACACAGGGCTATTCACATCCGTCAAAGAACATGCCGTTGCAGCAGGCGTCATCCCGTACAGTATCAATGCCGAGCCATGGATGGACGGTGCGTCGGCCGAGCGATATATCGCGTTGCCTGGCACGGCTCGTCTCGGCATCCACGAAACAAACAACGTGCAAGTAGGAAACATCAAGGGCAATTGGAGCTATCCCACGGATGCCGTCTTGATGAAAACGATTTCGCTGGAGATGGAGCGAGGAAACGCGAACAGCCTTCGTCGGTTGGAAACACAGATCCTGCACTACGATGTTGATACTTGGCGGGGCTACACCTATGCCTGGAACGACGAGCAGACCGACGCCGAGCTAAGCACGGAGCAAGCCTTCGATCGAACGTTTGAGATCGTCGACGCATCGGCACGGGAAGGAAAGCGACAGCAGACGTGGCACTTTGCCAGCAGCACCGAGTGTCTGCTGTGCCATACAACTCGCGGCGGTTCAGTCTACGGATTTGTACCATCGCAGCTCGATCGGCAGCATCGTTACGGAGACGCTGCAGCAGACCAATTGGCGACGCTTCAGCACATCGGCGTGTTTGACCACATTGGGTCGACTTCTTCGGCTCGTATGGCCAACCCTCAGGACGAATCGGCATCTCTTGAAGAACGAGCCAGAGCCTACCTGCATATAAACTGTGCTCATTGCCATCGACGAGGCGGTGGTGGAACAGCGGCGATGGATGTTCAGCATCAGTTGACATTGGAGAAAACCAATCTTTTGAAAGCTCGTCCAACGCAGGGCACTTTCGGGATTCATGGGGCCGAGGTCCTTGGGGCGGGAGATCCGTACCGAAGCGTGTTGCTTTATCGGATGTCAAAACTCGGACGTGGACGGATGCCCTACATCGGCTCGTCGGTGGTTGACGATCAGGGAGTCGAACTGCTGCACGACTGGATCGCATCCTTGAAGCGCGACGCGGACAACGTACCGCCGCCAACACGCACCACACAACTTGAGGCATTGAATTGGCTCTCAGAATCCGAGGCCGCGAGCGATGCAGCTTCCGAATTGTTGACCAGCACCAGTGGTGCAATAATGGCGGTTCATGCGATCAACGATGGGACCATTTCAGCTGAAAATCGCGACCAGATCATTCAGTTGGCACTAAAGCACGAAGCCATCCAGATTCGTGACCTATTCGAGCGTTTTCTGCCCGAAGAGAAGCGAACAAAGCGATTGGGCGCAAGCATCGATCCGGAGGAGATACTCAATCTTTCCGGTGACACGAGGCGAGGCAGTGACTTGTTTCTAAACACTGCTGGAGTCCAATGCAAAAACTGCCATCAAGTTGGAAAGCAAGGTAAGGCAATTGGCCCTGAGCTGACTCAAATCGGGAAGAAGTATAACCGTGAGCAACTGCTCGAGAGTCTCCTGTTTCCCTCGAAGAGGATCGATCCCAAGTTCGTTACTCAGCTGATCGAGACGACTTCAGGACAAGTTGTTACCGGATTGCTGATCGCGTCGAGCGCTAAGGAGATGGTTCTCAAAGATGCGCAAGCGAAAGAGATTAGAGTCCCGCGTGACGAAATTGATTTCGCGGCACCGCAGCAAAAGTCGATGATGCCCGACTTGCTGCTCCAAGACCTGACGGCGCAGCAAGTCGCGGATCTGTTGGCGTTCCTCGATAATCTGCGTTAGTACACCGGCTAATGAGCTGACTGGCCCTTACTGGCCGATATATGCGCTGAGTTTGGCCCACACGGTCCATAAGCCGGTGATCAACATGCCGACGGCGGACAGCCACAAGAATGAATCCCATGTGAAACCAGGCAGCAGACGCGAGTCACCACGTTTGTAACGAAAGTACAAGGCCGCACCCGCGAGCATCGGCAACATCACGCCTTGCATGACGCCACCGATCAAAACCAGCACCACCGGTTGGCTAAATAGACAGTACGCCGCCACGCACATAAATGGGAAGAGGACACTCATAACCTGGATACCGCGTCTGTATCCGGCTTCTGTTGTTGGGCCGATGCCCATCACACGCAGTGCATCGGTTACAACGCGAGCGAGACTTGCTGTAGCGACGAAGAAAGTCGAATACAGCACCGCGATCGCTCCGAACAAAAATATCCACCGCGCGATCGATCCAAACACAGGCTCGTACATCACACCGAGCGTCCGAATCATATCCGGGCCCTTCGGATGAAGACCAATGCGACCGAGAATCGCGGCTCCCAGAAGGTAGAACGCCAAAGTGGCGAAGGTGTAAACCACCATCGAACACCAAGCATCCCAACGCATCACCCGCATCCAGCCGCGTGCTCGCTCGCCCCATTCGAGCGTGTCATCACGTTTGCCAGTGAAGCGGGCATATCCCTTCTCCAGACACCAGTACGGATAGGCAATCAACTCGTTTGCTCCGACGCCGATGATTCCGAATGTCGCGAGAGCGATCGCCACGACACTAAGTTGAGTTTCCCCGGGTGGTGCCGGGGGCAGTTGGAAGCTCATGCCATCCATAATGTCGCTCGCGTTCACCATCCAGTAGGCATTGTTCTGAAGCATGCACAGATTGATGATTGTGATCAACGTGAAGGAAGCAACCATGACGGTCGAGAAGGACTGTATGAAACCGTACCGACCGACGACAAGCACGATCGCCGTCGTCAGCGCGATGAAGCATGCCCAGATCTTGTCGTCGTTCGAAGATCGTCGCCCCAAAGATTTCACCGCAGCTTGTAGTTCTGCCGGTTTACTCTCGTCGGCGGCAATGTCAAAAACAAGCTCCGGTTTGTCTCCGAATTCGGCGATTCGCGACTCAACGATGTCGAGTGCTTCTTGTAACAACGTGGCGCTGCCGCCATCAGCCTTCTGGACTTGCTCTCTTGCGGCGTTAAGTCGCTCCGAGATTATCTCAGGTCCAAGTCGCTCGACCACGGCAAGAACTTTGGCCCCGTCTTCGCCGATCGCTACTCCAGCCTCATCAGCGCGTCGCCCGGCCAAACCGAGCTGCGCAACGGCAACGCGATACTCCGTTTCGGCATCGAGTTGCGCATTGAATTGCCGACCGGAATCGGTGAGCGGAACACTGATTTGTAGCGATTGCCCGACACCTCCGACGATTCCGCCAACCTGACCGATCGTCGCGAGGAAAACGAGTGCCCAGTACCAAATCAACCAGTTACCGCGGCCCTTGATGTGGGGTCCTGGGACTTCCGACAATGCATCGAGTGGTGTCTTGCCGCTGATGATTGTGTAGCGACCCATTTCCACTTGCACGAAGACCTTGATTACGCATCCGATCAAGATTAACCACAACAACCAAAAGCCGGCCTTCGCACCTGTCTCCGTCGTCGCGATCAGCTCGCCCGAGCCGACGATCGACCCGGCGATAATCAACCCAGGGCCAAGCCGACCCAAAATTCCAGTGATCGTACGCGGTGGGGTTTCGGTCAGCTGGACGTCGTCGACGCTTGATGCGTCGTTACCCTGTTCACTGTCGGTCATGATGTTCTTCTCGACGGTTGCTAGACGGAGCGGCGACTAAATGCGAAGCCTAACCGTAACTCAGCCACGAGCAGAAGAAAAGATAGCGCAAACGCCTGCTGGGGAGGGACGCGGTGCGTCGAGGCTGCCGCTCTTCGACCGAAAAAGCAGTAAGCCCCGAGAGGAGGCCACCGTTGAGAGCTAATCGATATACGAAGACACTTGTTGCGGCAGTTCTTCGTCGTAGCCAACCGCCCGGATGTTGTCATCAGCAGGAAGCGGCTGTGGAGGCTCAATTGCATCTGCTTGCATGACCTCGCCGAGTGAGTCGTATCCAGCCTCTGCGAATGCCGATCCAACTCGCCCGCAAGACATATCGTGTCGCTGCCATCGACCGCCATATGCCCCGTAGTTGCAATCATCGGGACTGCAGCACATAGCGCAACCTAACGACGAGGAAACCAGAGTCAACAATCCGATGCAGAAGAGCTTCCGAAGCATCAATACGCCTCTCTTAATGAGTCTCGCGCGAACAGAACGAGTCCGCCGAAAACAACTTCGGCATTTCAAGAGAGGAACTTTAGAGTGAGCGTAGCGGTTGTATCGATTATTCCAGCACGCAGTACCGCTAGCAATCTCACCGCTTCTCAGTCGACTGTGGAACAAGCTCGATTTAGCGTCGCCATCTTCTGTCTTAATTCCGGCTGGTTCGCAAGTAGCTCCGCAATTTCCCGCCAATCGAGCCGCTCTGGTCCCAACGCGTCAAAGATGACGTGCGCGTGTTCCCAATCCTCCTCATGGTCTATCGCCAGTCGGATATCGTCGCGGTCGATTTCCGCCGGAGTTGGCAGGAAACGAAGCTGAAACTGCTCAGGATGCAACGACACATAGCGGGTCGATTGCTGTCGGTCGAGCGGTTCGATGGCCAATCGCTCGGCCTGGAAAATCGCATCCGCCCGGCACCATTCGGCAAAGATGCCTAGCTGCGATTGAAGAACCTCGCTTCCGTCGCGTGACATATATCCAATGAAGTCACACTGCGGATGGGCGTGCGCATCGCAAATCAGTCGATCGATCAGCGAAGGATCCACGAACGGCCGGTCGGCACGTACACGAACGATCGATGATGCGTCTACATTACGAATGGCTGCGGCGAGCCGAGCCAATGAATCCGGCTGTGGCCCGAAGAACGCAGCTACATCCGCAGGCAACAGCGGAGCGATGATCTCACCCAGTGATGGGTCTGCAACGACCAGCACTTGATCGACACACATTGCTTCGGTCACACGCCGGGCAACCCACTCGAACAGCGGCTTGTTGCCGAACTTGCGGGTCGTCAGCGCGTGGGCCATCGACGCGTACGAGAAAGTGGGAACTTCGACAACGCCAAGCGTATGTGACATCCGTGAGACTCGCTATTTCAAAATTCCGTTCAAAGAGCCAACTTGTTGAAAGTCTATCCCTCCGCGCGTTTTCGGGTCAATACGAACCGCACGGATCCTCCAATTCGATCGCGATTCGCCCAGTCGGATGAGCGATCCACTGCCGTTCCTGTTGGCCTATCACAAGACCTTTGCCCTTGCTCTTGTCGCCTCGTAAAGTATCGTATCAGTTTCATGATCGTTCACCGGGAGTTCGTTGCGTGAAGCTGGTCGTTGCTATTATTCAGCCGCTGAAGCTACGCCCACTACAAGATGCTCTCGTCCGCATCGGCGTCGAGCGGCTCACGGTCTGTGACTCGCAGGGATTTGGTCGGCAACGTGGCCAAACGGCGATGTATCGAGGAATCGAATATAAGACGAATCTACTGCGGAAGGTGACACTGGAGATCATCGTTAACGACGATTTTCTCGAACGTACGCTCGAGACCATCGAAGCGGTTGCTCGTACTGGGCCCGCGGGCAACATCGGGGACGGCAAGGTCTTTGTGCTGCCTGTTGAGCAGGTCTATTGCATCAGCAGCGGCACGACCGGCCCGGAAGCAGTCTAAACGAATAGGTGGTCGAGATGCATGTCTTGTATTTGACGAAGGATATCTTCTTCTCGTCTCGCGTCTGTAGCTTTGCTCGCGAGGCTGGCGCGACGATCGATGTCGTCGCTTCGCTCCAAGCTTGTCAGGGGAAGGCAGACACCTCGTTGGTCATCATTGACCTCGGGCTCGCTCAACTCGATATTGCGTTGGCGGTTCGCAGACTTCGAGAACTCTCCGGCGAGTTGAATATTATCGCGTATGGCCCACACGTGGACGCCGCAATGTTGACGGCTGCCGAGCAAGCTGGTTGCGACGCCGTGCTACCTCGATCGCAATTCGACCAGCAGATCGCAGCCATACTCCGCAATTCGATGTCGTCGCAAGCAGACACCGAATGACGGCGCGTGATGCTTAGGCGCCCGTTTCTTCGTCGGTGGAAGCGGCTGCGTGGTCGTCCTTTTCAGTCTCGGGTGTCGCGACAACTTTGGGCGAACCTGCTTCCTCTGATTCAAGCGGCGGAAGGCTGTATTGCTGTTTGTCGTCTTCAACGAAGACTTCATCGAAGTCGGTCTTGTCGACATCGCGACGGAGAACAAGATAAATGGCCGATAGTGTGCAGAAAAAGAAGCTGAAGTTAAACGCCATGGCGATGATGCGGACGAGTCCATTGACTAGCCGCATCAAATTGACGCCCGTTCCTAGGCTACCGGTGTACGAGCCAAAGGGAATCAACTCGACTCGATCGTTTGTCGCTCCCCAGGATGTGGCATAGTAGGTTAACTCGATGACGGCTTCCGACACCTGGGTAACAAGAATCCAGCCGAGACCACCGATCAATCCAGCGATCAATAGGTAGAATGCGTATTGAAGCGGTCGCTGAAAAACGTACGAAAAGCTGCGGCTGAATGCTTCGAACGCGTCGCCATGTTCTTCGCTGCTGATCGTCGGCCACATTAGCGGCCAGCCAGCAAGCAAGCCTAACAGCAGAATCGTCAAGACCAATCCGCCAACCAGAGCAAGCGGCCAGAGTACTCCCGCGACGATCATGCCGACGTCGGCACGCATAACAAACCCGAGCGCAACGAGAGGCAAACTTGCCAGAAAAACGCCGAACAACGGAAAGAGCGGAGCTACAAAACTCCAACCGTACTGTCGAGTTGCGTAGCCGACTGCGTTTCGAAGACCGACGCGTTCCTCACGACCGAGTTGAACCGTTGCGATTCGCGTGATGGCTCCAGCAAAGAATGCCCAGATGGCGATCGACCACAAGCCGCGGAAGAGATGATACGCCGTTTCGCGAACCGTGTTACTGCGATCAAATAGCTGTACAAACGGATCGGTGAAGTGTTGATAAACGTGGATGAGTGGGTTTGAAGTCGAAGCCGCTGTCGAAACTCCCGGAACCGCGTGAAGCGACTCAGTTCCACCGAAGGTATCGTTCAGCGATATCGCCCACTCTGTCGTTGAAAGTTCTTCGTTCCCCAAGAAGAGCGAAGACGCTATCTGAGCACCAAGTGGTGTTAACAACCATCCGACGGTGGCAAGGGTCAGGACGGGCAAGCTGATCGAGATGCGAAACGCGCGGAAGATGATCAACCACGGCAGGACCTCTCGCCAGACGATTCGCCGCACAACTCCGACTTCTTCCGTCATGCTGTTCCTTTCCGGAGCTGGTCTACGGCAACTCGTCCAACGATGATTCTTCAAATTCGTCGAGACTGGGCACGTGCGGAATGCTCTGCTCTTCGTTCAACCACTTTCCCAGATCGATCAGCCGACAACGTTCGCTACAAAACGGCATCGCGGTCGTCTTTTCAGTGTCAAAGCGATTCTCACAGGTTGGGCAACGAAGACTAGTCACAACTTTGCATCCATGGTTGTCAACGTCCGAAACGTTCGTGGGACGGCTTGTCATCGTCTCAAGCGGCCCACTACAGATGGCCCACCTGGACAAACCGTTACGAGTCGGGCTTGGAAGTCTTACTTGGACTGGACGAGTCGCTCTTCGAACCGGAATCCGACTTCGAACTGGAGTCCGATTTCTTACTATCTGGTTTGGAACTTGATTCGCTGCTCGACTTCTTATCTGCTGCGGCTGCCTTCTTATACGAATCGCTACGATAGTCTGTTGTATAGAAGCCGGATCCTTTGAACATTACGGCAGCTCCCGTGCCGAACAACCGACGAAGCTTTTGTTTTTTACACTCAGGGCACTTGCGTTTTACGGGCGCGCTGATCGTCTGAAACAACTCAAACGCATGACCACAGGCGTCGCATTCGTAATCGTAAGTCGGCATCTTTGCGTCCCTTAGTGGGCTCGTGGCTATTGTTCGTTCGCTGGTTTCTGCGGAGCGCCCGTCGAAACCATAACCTGCGCGGGACGAATGACACGATCGTGAAGTTGGTAGCCGACGAGCACTTCGCGTGTAACATCCCCTGCTGGCACTTCCTCACTTGGCTCTTGGGCAATTGCTTCGTGGACGTTCGGGTCGAACGTACTTCCGATCGCGGCAACGCGCCGACAATTATGCTGTTCCAAAATAGATTGAATCTGAACGGCAACCATCTTAACGCCTTCCAGCAATCCTGTCGCGTTCTCGTTTTGCTCTGCGGCTTCGACGGCTCGGCCTAAGTTGTCGATTGCAGGTAACAAACCAGAAACGAGTGGCAGATTCGCGTAGTGCCGTTGCTCGTCCATGTCGCGGCGTGCTCGCTTGCGAAAATTTTCCAATTCCGCTTGAGCACGCAGCACACGATCGTTCGCTTCATCGAGTTGGTCCTGTAATGCCTCCATCGTAACGGGCTGTTCGTTGGCTCCAAGTTCAGCGTCACTGGTGGTCTCGGCCCGCTCGTCATCAGCGTCTTCGACCCGACCACTTGCCAACTCGTCGAGCAACTCGTCTTCGTTCGCTCTTGCGTCAGGATCAACCATAGTTACTCGTCCTCCCCGTTCTCAGATGCCGGCGCAAAGTAATTTCGAATTGTATCCAAGAACGACTTTCGATGCGGTGTTACGTTAGCGTGTTCTAGTTCGGCCAGATCTCGCAATAAAGCCTCCTGTTCAGAGGAAAGCTTTTTAGGAATTTCAATATAGGTTTGCACTAGTAGGTCGCCGCGCGCCCCACCCCGGGGATCGGGCATCCCCTGCGAGCGAACGCGGAAAACATCGCCTGGCTGTGTCCCGGTGGGGATATTCAGCTCATAAGGGCCATCGAGAGTCGGAACTTCGATGGTGGCTCCAAGAGCAGCTTGTGTGTAGGTCATCGGCAATCGCAAGATCAGGTGGCTGCCGTCGCGTTCAAACAAGCGATGCTGACGTACGCTCACGAAACAGTAGCAATCGCCCGCCGGGCCACCGTCAGGACTGGGTTCGCCCTCTCCGGGGATGCGAACTCGCATCCCGTCATCGACACCAGCGGGAATGGCAACGTCGAGTGTAACTCTTGCAGGCGTGTAACCTTGGCCGCGACAGTCACGACATGGATCGCTGATGATCGCACCAGCTCCCTGACAAGCGGGGCAAGCCGTTTGAACTCGTAAGATGCCAGCTGATTGAACGACTTGTCCGCGGCCACCGCAACGGCTACACGCCTGTTTCGATGATCCCGGAGTTACGCCGCTGGCGTCGCAGGTCTTGCATGACTTACTCCGAGTAAACTCGACGGTTTTCGACACGCCGCGAGCTGCTTCTTCCAAGTCGAGCGTGACGTCGGAGCGAACATCCGCACCTCGACGTTGGCGTCTGCCGCCTCGTCGCCGGCCACCTCCGAACAGGTCGCCGAACAATCCACCCGAGAACATATCGCCGAACGCCTCGAAGATATCTTCGACTTCGTGGAACTGGCTGCCGCCGCCATCAACTCCAGCGTGGCCATACTGATCGTAGCGGGCGCGTTTTTCAGCGTCGTTCAGAACTTCGTAGGCTTCGGCCGCTTGCTTGAATCGAAGGGTTGCTTCTTCGTTATCCGGATTGGCATCAGGATGGTTCTTCAGCGCAAGCTTGCGATACGCGTTTGCGATCTCCCGATCCGAGGCGGTGCGAGAAATGCCGAGGACTTCGTAATAGTCGAGTTTATCGGCCATCGCTGTCATGGCAGGAGGAGCAGGGACGTGTCAGTCAGTAGCGCGGGCACAGCCCACGGTACAAAGGACAACAAACCGGCGAGTCTAAAAAGCGGGCCACCTCGAGACGCGAAGTGGCCCGCCATTGCTTCTATCCAAAGAGTCGATCAACTAGCGAACACTGCCTTCGATGCGTTGCTTGTCTTTGTCGTCCTTGTCAAAATTCGTAACCAGTGCTTCAGTCGTCAACAACAGCCCGGCGATGCTTGCCGCATTGCTCAATGCCGTTCGGACAACCTTGACCGGGTCGATAATGCCAGCTTTATACATATCGGTATACTCGCCAGCGTTGGCGTTATAGCCCTGCGTCTCTGGCTTCTGCGCGACTTCATCCACAATTACCGAACCGTCGATTCCACAATTGTCGGCGATCTGACGCAACGGACCGTCGAGGGCACGGAGGACGATATCAACGCCAGTCTTCTCGTCGCCCTTAGCGGCGGCAACGATTGTCGTTCCATTGGCGTCCTTCAGTGGTGAACTCTTGACCGACTGGACTGCTTCTCGGCAACGGAGAAGAGCGACGCCACCGCCAGGCAGAATGCCTTCTTCGACGGCAGCTCGCGTTGCATGCAACGCATCTTCGACACGAGCCTTCTTTTGCTTCATGTCAGCTTCTGTCTCGGCACCTACGGAAATGACCGCAACGCCACCTGAAAGCTTTGCGAGACGTTCTTGAAACTTCTCCTTGTCGTACTCGCTGTCGCATTGATCGATTTGGTTGCGAATCTGAGTGATCCGCTTGTCGATCTCCGCTCGCTCGCCCGCACCTTCAACGATCGTCGTGTTGCTCTTATCGACAGTGATCTTCTTAGCGCTACCAAGGTGGCCAAGTTCGAGGCTTTCGAGTTGAATGCCGAGATCTTCGCTGACCAGCATCCCGCCGGTTAGCGTCGCTATATCGCCAAGCATCGCCTTACGACGATCACCAAATCCAGGAGCCTTCACGGCGCAGACATTCAACACGCCACGCAACTTATTGACGACCAGAAGTGTCAGCGCTTCGGCATCAACATCTTCGGCGATAATCAACAACGGCTTGCCGGATTGGCCAACTTTCTCAAGGATCGGCACCAAATCGCGAAGGTTACTGATCTTCTTCTCATGGATCAGAATCAGCGCGCTCTCAAGCACGCAATTCATATCCGCCGGTTGATTAATGAAATACGGCGAAACGAAGCCTTTGTCGAACTGCATGCCGTCGACGTATTCAACTTGCGTATCAGCCGTCTTGCCTTCTTCGACCGTGATCACACCGTCCTTGCCAACACGATGAAGTGCATCGGCCAGCAGTTCGCCAATGACCATGTCATTGTTGGCGCTGATCGCGCCGACATGAGCAACTTGCTGCTTATCCGATACAGGCTTCGCCATCGAGAAAAGCTTGTCCTCTGCTGCGGCAACCGCCTTTTCAATTCCGCGACGAATCGCAGTCGGGTTGCTTCCGGCAACGATGTTACGAAGACCTTCCTTGAAGATCGCTCGAGCCAATACCGTTGCTGTCGTCGTACCGTCACCGGCGAGGTCAGATGTCTTCTGAGCCACTTCGACGACAAGCTTCGATCCCATGTTCTCGAAGCGATCTTCGAGATCAATCTCTTTTGCCACAGTGACACCGTCTTTAGTGACGGTTGGACCACCGAACGATTTGTCGATGATCACGTTACGACCGGTTGGGCCCATCGTAACCGCCACGGCGTTGGCCAATTTATCGACGCCCTGCAACATCTTTGCACGGGCGTGGTCTTCAAAAAGTAATTGCTTCGCCACGCTGGAAGACCCTCATATTAGAGTGTTCGTTAGAGTCAATCGCGACTCGACCAAGTTGTCGTGCCGCAAGATTTTGACGTGATTAATCGACAACCTTGGCCAAGATGTCGCTCTCGCGAAGAATCTTAACCTCGTCGCCGTTGACTTCGATATCTGTTCCACCGTATTTGCCGTAAATCACTTCGTCGCCAACGCTCACCGACAACTCACCGCGCTGTCCGCTGTCGAGCAATCGGCCAGCGCCAACGGCCAGAATCTTGCCACGCTGCGGCTTCTCCTTCGCGGAGTCAGGCAACACGATCCCGCCTGCCGTTGTCTCTTCCGCCTCAACCGGCTCAACCACCACTCGATCATCCAAAGGGCGAATCTTCATCTTTGCCATCGCTGATATTCCTTCTACGTGTATTGCTAATTTGCTAATTTGTCAGTCAAACGATTCGTCGGTTTCGCCGGACCTCCGCTTACATCATGCCCGGCATTCCGCCCATACCTCCCATGCCTGGCATTCCGCCACCCATGCCTCCCATACCACCCATACCACCCATCGGATCCATGCCACCACCCATGCCGTGATCGTGGTGATCGTGATCGCCACCCTCCTCTTCTTCGGTTGGAATGTCGGTGATTAGGGACGAGGTGGTGAGCAAGAGCGAAGCGACGCTAGATGCGTTCTGCAAGGCAGTCGTAACGACCTTTGCAGGATCGACAACACCGGCAGCCACGAGATCGCAGTAGGAATCCTTATCTGCATCGTATCCGTCGTTCTTGCCTTTGAGCTGTCGCACGCGATTCACAACGACGGCACCATCCAAGCCGGCGTTGTTGGCGATCGCACGAAGCGGTTGATCAAGGACATTTCGGATAATTTTAGCACCAAGGCCTTCGTCGCCTTCGAGCTTCAGCTTGCCGATCGACTTCTCGCAACGAAGTAATGCCACGCCGCCACCGGGGACAATGCCTGACTCGAGAGCAGCTTGGGTCGCAGCCTTTGCGTCTTCCAGCAGAGCCTTACGCTCCTTCATTTCGGTTTCAGTCGCGGCACCGCAGTTAATCTGAGCTACGCCACCGGCTAGTTTCGCAAGCCGCTCTTGCAGCTTCTCGCGATCGTACTCGCTATCGGTAACATCGATCTCGCGGCGGATTTGTTCCGCGCGAGCATCGATATCAGCCTTCTTGCCAGCACCGCCGACGATGATCGTATGCTCCGACGTAATCTTGACCTTCTTGGCTCGACCGAGGTCCGTCAGCTTGACGCTCTCCAGTTCGATACCGAGATCCTTGAAGATCGGCGTTGCCGTTGTCAGCACACCGAGATCGCCCATCATCGCTTTGCGACGATCGCCATATCCAGGTGCCTTGACCGCACAGACCTGGAGGATTCCTCGCATCTTGTTGACGACGAGCGTCGCGAGTGCCTCTCCTTCGATATCTTCGGCGATAATCAGCAATGGCTTATTGGCTTGGCTGATCGCCTCCAAGAGCGGAATTAACTTCTTATTGGCCGAGATCTTTTCCTCAAACAGCAAGATGTAACAGTCGTCATACTCGACAATGACTTCGTCTTGATTGGTCACAAAGTGAGGCGACAGGAAACCGCGATCAAATTGCATACCTTCGACAACGTCAACAGTCGTTTCGCTCCCGCGACCTTCCTCGACGACAATCACACCATCTTTGCCGACCTTCAAGAAAGCATCGGCGAGCACTTTTCCAATCGTCGGATCGTTGTTGCCAGCGATCGTGGAGACCTGCTGAATTTCTTTCTTATTCTTTTCACCGATGGGGGTGGCGAGCTTATTGATCGCAACCGTTACGGCGTCAGTCGCCTTGGCGATTCCACGAGCCAAGGCCATCGGATCGCCGCCTGCAGCGATCATCTTCAAGCCTTCGCGGAAAATGGCTTCGGACAGCACGGTTGCGGTCGTCGTCCCGTCTCCAGCGACGTCATTCGTCTTGCTGGCCGCTTCTTTGACCAATTGAGCGCCCAGATTCTCGTCTGGGTCGTCCAGGTCAATGTCTTCGGCGACAGTGACTCCGTCCTTGGTGACCTTGGGAGATCCCCAACCTTTATCGAGAACTGCATTACGACCGCGGGGGCCTAGCGTGCTGCGGACAGCTCGAGCCAGCTTCGACACGCCGGCCAACAACGGTTGTCTAGCCTCATCGTCAAAAACCATCTGCTTTGCCACGTGAGGTTTCCTCCTCTATGTGTTGCTTGAATATCGCCGGGAGCTGGATGCGGGATCCGCTTCGCGACGACCTAATACTCCAATTGCAGAACAATATGGCAGGTCACCATACAGGCGGGCCCATTAGAGCAAGCTATGTGCCAATCATTAATAACATTGCATAAGTGATTACTTAGAAACACTTTGCGAATTCACCAGGTTGCCGTTTTAGATGCCTCGACGTATACCGCACCAGCCAGCGTGTCATTTTGACAGGGGCGGACTATACGCTCGACGCCGCGTCTAGCTGCACGGGGAGAGCGACGGGAGTGTGCTAGACTTCGACAGCCAAGGTTCGGCACCAGAGTCGGGGCCAGTGGCCACCTTCATTCGAGAGTAACCACAATGTCGATTTACGATCAGGGTCCGGATGGAGTTGCAGAGGCCGAAGTGGTGAACGACGCGCTCCCCAACGGCGTCGACCAGTCCCCGCCGAAGAGATCGGGATGCGCGACTTGCCTGTTCGTGTGTCTTGGGCTGATGTTGGTTTGCATTGTGGCGTGTGGCGGCGGAACCTGGTTCGTTGCCAAAAAGGCTCCCGATTGGGCTCGCGACGCCATCGTGAGTGGCATCGAGGAGTCGGACCTCAGCGCCGAAGATAAGCAAGTCGTCACGGGACAGGTCGATCGAGTCGTCGATGAATACAAAGCAGGTCGAATCACGATGCAGCAGCTCAGCGAGATCGCCCAGGAACTGAGTCAGTCTCCGCTAGTGACGCTCATGATGGCGATGGCAGCTGAAGAAGCGTATATCAAGCCATCAGGATTGTCTGATGAAGAGAAGGATCTGGCCGAACGGACGCTTCAGAGAGTTGCTCGAGGTGTCTTCGAAGAGAAGATCGATCCCGACGCACTCAACACGGCGCTAGACTACATTTCAACTCAGGATTCCAACGGCGCGCGCCAGTTTAAGAATCCGGTTGCGGACGAAGACCTGCGGCAAATGCTCGCCGAGTGTAAGCGACTAGCCGACGAGGCGGAGATCCCCGATGAACCTTATCAAGTCAATGTCGGTGCTGAGTTCAAGGCGGCGGTCGATCGAGTTCTGAGCCCTTAGCGAAGCGATCGGATTGCATCAGAACAGAGGGAACTCCTCGGAATCCTTGTGCTCTCGCTGCATAACTGCTTTCAGTTTGCTGACGATCTCTGGGTGCTTGGATGCGATGTCGCGTTCTTCAGCCAGGTCGACCGACAGATCGTACAACTCGATCGGCGCATCGGGATTATTCTTGAGATTCACGCGCACGCCTTTCCATTTACCGAGTCGAGCTGCCTGGCTCCGCCCGCGCGAGGAAAACTCCCAATAGAGCGACTCGTGTTCTGCTTGCTCGTCTCCCTTCCCAAGAAGCGTCGGCACGATCGAGATCCCATCGAGCCCCTCCGGTGTCTTCGCTCCTGCCAATTCGCAGAACGTCGGCAGCATATCCCAGTGAGCAGAGATCAAATCGGACGTACCACCGGCCTTTAGTCGACTGGGCCAACGGGCGAGCAACGGAGTACGAATGCCACCTTCATACAGATCGCGTTTGTAACCGCGAAGCGGCCCGTTGGAATCGAAGAAGTCCGGCAGATGGCCGCCCTCCAGATGTGGACCATTGTCGGACGTTAGCATCACCAGAGTATTGTCGTCGATGTCAAGTTCTCTCAGAAGCGCGAGCAACTCGCCGACCTGTCTATCAAGGCGAGTCATCATTCCAGCGAATCCAGCGACCGGGTTGCGAACTTCCGTTCCGGCGTACTTTCCGATCTGGTCTTCAAACTGAGGAAATTTCTTACGGAACTTCGTCATCGATTCTTCGGGCACCTGCATGGCTGCGTGAGGAACTGTCACTGACATGTAGCAGAAGAACGGGCCCGACTTGTTCTTCCGAACGAACTTCAACGCGTTCTCGACAATTAAATCATGGGCGTATGTCTTTCCGTCCAATTCAACGCGCTCATTATTCTTCCAAAGATGATCGGGGTAGTAATTATGTGCCTGGCGTTGGCAGTTGTATCCAAAGAAGGCATCAAAGTGCTTTGCCGGATCGGACGACGAGCCAGGGGCTCCAAGTCCCCACTTGCCGAACATACCAGTCGTATAGCCAGCCTGATGGAGTAGTCGCGGGATCGTGACGATATCTGCGGGCATTGGCGACTGACCTTCCGGCTTCACCTCGCGATTGCCGCGCACGAAGCAGTGCCCCGTGTGTAAGCCTGTCATCAGCGAGCAGCGTGTTGGAGCACAAACGGTCGAGCCGGAATAGTGATCGGTGAATCTCATGCCTTCCTTGGCGAGACGGTCGATATTTGGCGTCGAGAACTTGCTCTGGCCATAGCAACTCAGATCGCCATAACCCGCGTCGTCGAGAAGAATGTAAACGATGTTTGGTTGCTCCGCGCGAGCCGACGCCGTGAATGTGGTAACCACTAAAAAAGCAAACGCGAAGCGGAACATGCGGTTATTTCCTCAATGAAGAACGTGTACATCGTTGAGAGATCGATTACTGACTACAGTAACCACACGGCGTCACAACGCAAGCCACAGATGGCGAGCAGCAAAATCCGGCAGAAAGGAAAGATATCCCGGTTCGAGTCTTGATTACTCTGCCAATAGCTCCGCCACAGAAACCATACGATCGAACACAGCAATCTCGTCAAGACGACCTTCCCAAGATGCGTCCCCAGAGCAGTGACCGCCGAAGAACAGCTGTGGGACGTTCCCGCGTTCACCTGTGGAGATATCGATCTCGGGTGTTGCCGCGCCATTGAGATGGATGCGAACTCGTGTGCCATCTCGAATGAAGAGCAATTGATTCCAGGTCCATCGCTCGATTACCGCCTGGCCTGCGAAGAGTTTTTCGCCATCATGAAAGACGAGCTGTCCCGGATGGTTCTCGACACCACCAATTCCAACATGCTCGCCACCGACTCCTTCGCTGAAGTCGTGCCCCCGCGAAAACAGCCAGCCGGTGACGTTTCTCGCATCGGTCGGCATTCCATTCCAGAACCACATCGAGACCGAATACTGATTGCCGAGTTTCCCGGCTCTCGCGCGAAGCCGCCCGCCGGCAAAATGAACCGCACGGTTTTCTTCGTTCGTATCGCAAAACAGATCCGTGCGTGGGCCCGCTAAAAAATATGCGACACCTGGTTCGTAGACCGCGTTGTGATCGTGTCCCGATAGATCGCTTGCGTGAGGCCCGGCGAACTCGTCGAGTCGCCAGTAAGCTTTGGGTTTTGCGGCCAAAATTGCTGCTGCACCGCCTCCTGTCGATTGCTCAAACGCTCGTCGCGATTTGCCCGCGACGCTTTCCAAAAGTCGAAGTCCTGCCGCGACGATTTTGGGTTCCGCCTGAACTTCCAGCCCGGCGGAACGTGCGGACCACGTGTTATAGCCGCCGAGCAAATGTTGTTCGGGTGGTGGAATATAACCATCACCTCCGTTCGCCAACTCAATCACCATCGTCTGGGGAAGGGGACTCTGGAGTTTCAGCTTCAGCCCTGTCAGCGCGTAAGTTTCATTGGGCGTCGTCGTGATGACGATGTTTCCAATTCGAAGAGCCTGAACGACGATCTCGGTCGATTGGCGTTCGTGGAGAATGACTTGCTCGATTGCGTAGACTTCCTGTTGCGATTTGGGAGGGCGATCGCCCATCCCTTCGATAATCTTCTGTGCCCACTCCAATCGCTGCTTGTCGGGGACGCGATACTTCAGTTCCATTCTAGCCTCGGCCATCGCTAGGTCGGCATTCTCGTCGTACGAGATCGATTCGTAGGCCTTCATCGCGACCGCCAGCAACCCATTGGCGTAACCTTCGATGTTCGGCTCTTCGGTCCCGGCTGCGGGCGGATTCGCATAATCGCGACGCCAGATGTCGCCGCTACATCCGTGTGACATGATGCCAACGAAGGGAGCATCAGCAGTATCGTCTGGCGCGATGCGCGACCGTAGACCGTCCGCAAACAGACCAAAGTAATCGGCGCTCAATCCTCGCTCGCCCGAGAAGTAGTGCATCGAGAAATTCGCCAGCACCGCGATCGGACGACCGCTCTTCGCCTGGATTGAAATCAACGAAAGATCAGGGTCTTCAGGGCCTGACTCGCCCGTGACATCGTCCCAATTCCTCCCCGCGTGCATGTTGGCACGGACCGTTGGGTTGCCGAATGGATCGTCGGCAATTCGATCCGGACGGCGAATCCAGCGTCGAAGAGCCGTGAACGGTGCCGCGTTGGCGACGCCCCAACCGACTCGCGCCGGCTCGAGGTTCGCCTCGGCTGCTGCCAGCGCTTCCGCGATTTTCTCGCGAAGATAGGGCACATAAGTAGCGTCCGCATCCGTACCAAGGCAACCCATCGATGCGGGTGCGCTGTGAGTGTGCGTCGCGGAGATGAGCAGATGATCCGGACGTATCGCCGTTCTCTGTGACGCTAGTTGCTTTACTTCATCCAGAAATGGACGCGACATCATACAGCTGTCGACAACGACGATCCCGATGCGCGACTCGCCATCATCAAGGACGATCGAGCGGACGTTGATTTTCGTCTTCACAATGTCGAGGCTTCGACTCGTGAGGCCGCCATTCACAAAAACTGGCAACTGAATCGGAGTAGCGTCAACAACCGCTGCGCCGGCTTGTAGCTGAGCATTCGCCTCAAGCGACAACAGACCATGCAGAGCAAAGGAAACCAAAAGCGTTGTTAATAATCTCATGATTAGGCCTCGTCATATTGTCATCAAAGCGGGGAGCCGTAACTGATGTCTATCGCGATTCGCGAATGTCGTAACTGATCACTACATCCTGGTCCCGCAGGTACAGCCGTCCGTTGGCGATCGTCGGGTGAGTCCAGATTTTGCCGCTGGGCTTGCGCTGCTCGGTTTGTGGATCGAGCGAGAATCGGCCTCGCTCGTTCCAGCCTTTCGATGACGCGTCGATTAGAACAACATCACCCCGTCTCTCTTCTACGAGATACAAACGCCCATCTGCGTAAGTCAGACATCCTTTACCAAGGGCCTTTCGCTCCCGCCACACCATCTCGCCCGTCGCGAAATCTTGGCACAGCCAGCCAACACCGTCCGAGTAGCCGTACAGATGATCGCCCAATCGCAAGACACCACCGTGGTGATTCTTCATGTTCTGATTGGCATAGACCTCAGTCGCTTCGTTCGAATCGCTAAGCTTCACGAGCTTGCAGCCCGCACCGTAGCCACTGGAGATATAAACTTGTCCGTCATGGAAGATCGGCGTTGGAACAACTGCCGTTCGACCGCCCCAATCACTTTGCCACAACAGATCGCCGGACGCGGCATCGAGGCCGAATAGCTGTTTCTGAACAAGTTGAATGTATTGGCGTCGACCGCCGTGTTCGGCAACCGTGATCGAAGCGTATTGCGCGCCGTCAGTGAGTTGGCTGCTCTGCCAAACTTTGTCACCGGTTTTGCGATCCAGCGCGACCACCGCGCCCTGCTTGCCTCCCGGTGTCCAAACAACTTTATCGCCGTCGACCAAGACGCTCTCACAGTAGCCCCAGCCCGGCTTCTTGCCGCCAAAGTCGGTCGCGCTGACTTGCCATACGATGTTGCCGTCGTCAGCGCCAGCGCAAACCATTGTTCCCGTACCAGACAACGCATAAACCATCCGGCCTACAACCGTTGGCGTACTACGCGGACCATCGCCCCAATTATTTGTCAGCAATTCGCCGATCGCGGTCGACCACATCTCGCTGCCGTCGGAAACGTTCAACGCGATGAGAAACTCCTTGTCGCCACGCGAGCCCAGTGTATAGATCGCATCACCAACGACGGCCATCCCCGCGTAGCCTAAGCCGGCATCTCGCGCGACCCAAACCTTCTCGGGGCCGCCTTCAGGCCAACTTTTCAACAAGCCGGTTTCCTGCGAGACATTGGTCCGATCCAAACCTTGCCATTGGGGCCAGTCCGCAGCGCCAGCATATTGGGTCAGTAAAACGAACAAGCAAACGATGGCGAATTGTCTCATGGCACAACTCCGTGCGGTGGGATGCGTTTGGTGGGTTTGTAGGTCGATGCGAGGATGGCTCAGCGCCAAAGTGTGCGACCGGGTGGGATACGTCATAGTGTACTCAAACGGCGGGCGGATTTAATAGGAGTCAAGCCTCGTCTCGCTGGGTTGGCGAAGTTGACTACACAGCGCCAATCTCCTTCGGCAACTCATCGATTTCGCCGTGATCTGCCCGTGGAGGCATGTCGTCGTACTCTTCAAACGCTCCCTCACCGGAATCGGGAGAATTGGTATCTCTTCAGGTACGCCATTAGGACCCAAGCAAGCCCGTCTCGCGCATCACGGCTTCGAGTCGGATAACTTCGGCGTCAGGCATCCGTGGTGTCGGTGATCGGGGGTGAGTCCCGTCGAAGCCAAGCAAGTTCAGCGCGGCTTTGATGCCGGTTGCTCGGTACGGCAGCATAACCGCATCGATTCTTCGCACCTTGTCCTGTAATTCTTGAGCCTCGTCGTATCGTCCCGCCATTCCGAGTTGCAGTACCTCCAACAGGGCTTCCGGCCAAACATTCGAGAATGCGGTCGTCGTCCCATTGCAGCCGATGAGTGTCCCTGGCAAGACAATGCTGCCGTTACAAATCCAAAATCTGCAACGGCGCGGCACGAAATGACGAACTTGTGCTTCGAATCGAATATCGTGATCGGTGACATATCCGAAGATGCCATCCATCTGACAAACGCGTCCAATCACCTCTGGGCTCGCTCCGGGATCAGCCGCCGCCCCAAACCGCTCAGGATCGCATTGATGCATCAAGAGCACAGGCACCGGACAACGCGGCAACACTTGTTCAAAGTAGGATTCGACGACCGCTTCGTTTCGAGGCAGTCGCACTCGGACCATCTCGGCACCAACCGCTGCAAACGCATCCGCGCGACGAAGCGTCTCGGTCACGGATGGGCAATCGATGCCGCCAATCAAAAAGCGACATTCGTCGATGCTTTGGCTGACGGTGCGAGCGATCTCTAGCTTCTCGTTCTCACTGAGAAACCACTCTTCGCCCGACTGCGTGCCGACGATGAAACCGCTTAACGGCGTCTTCAACCAACGTTCGACATTTCTAGCGATTGCTGCGTGATCAACTTGGTCTCGATCATCGAATGGCGTGATCATGGGAACAGTGACGATCGGATCAACTTCTGGAATTGGCATGTCGGCCTTTTTCGTTCGGAGATGTTCGGTCGCGACTTGGATGACGTTTCGTTTGCATTCAAGTCGCGGGTTCGAAAGACAGCTGGCTGATTATACCGTTTAAATGTAGTTGCTTCTGTGGGGTCGATTTCGATCGACAGCGTCACGAAACTCGAACGACTGTACGCGCCGCCATCCGACGTTGAAAACACACAATGCAATGAAGCTCCTTTAATTAACTCCGACGAGAGGCTAAAACCGGATACATCTCCTTCACCGTTAGCGATCCAATCACACGCGTCTAACACAATCACCTAACTCCGGCGAATGCTCTGCCAACCAACTTACACTTGCTACACTGGTAAGAGAAGTTCGGACTTGAGTTCGTTGTGGCCACGATGGCGACCTTTGCGTTCTTTTCCTAAATGTGAGGTGGGTGGTGATCGATAGACACGTACTGCAACAAACGTCAAAGTGTTCACGCGCGATCTGTATCGCGGGAATCCTGTTAGCGCCCGGCCATTTGCGCGCAGAAGAAAATACGTCGGCGTTTTCAAAAGAAGTCTACACGTTTAAGACGATCGATCCGGTAAAGCTGCAAGCCGACGTTTATCGTCACGAGGACACAGTCAATCGCCCGACCATCGTTTGGCTTCACGGCGGTGCACTGATCATGGGCAATCGTGGAGTACCGAAGCAACTGTTAAAGCTGGCTGAGCAAGAAAGGTTTGTCCTAGTATCGCTTGATTACCGTCTGGCTCCTGAAGCACAGCTGGCGGAGATCATCGAAGATTTGAAGGATGGCCTCAAGTGGGTTCGTGAATCTGGGCCAGAATTGTTTCATGCCGATTCGTCGCGGACGGTCGTCGCCGGAGCATCGGCCGGCGGATATCTCGCATTGATGAGCGGCATCAGGACGAATTCGCCACCGTCGGCCATCGTGTCGTATTGGGGCTTCGGAGATGTGGACGGAGATTGGACAACCAAGCCAAGCGAGGCGTATCGCAAGGGAAAGCTGATCGACAAAGAAGTTGCTTGGTCGGGAGTCGGCAAAGAAGTTCTCACGAGTACGAATAAAGAGAACGGCCGCGGGCGGGCTACTTTCTTTCTGTACCTGAAGCAGACTGGACAGTGGATCAATGCCGTTAGTGGCTTAGATCCCAACACCGATCGTGACAAGCTCACGCCTTTTTGCCCGATCCGCAACATCTCTCCGGCCTATCCGCCAACTCTGTTTCTCCACGGAACGGCCGACGTTGACGTACCGGTCGAGCAATCAACCGGTATGGCGCGCGAACTAGAACGTCATGGCGTCGCGCACGAACTCATCACCATCGAAGGGGGCGGCCATAGCTTGTGGGGTGGTGATCGAGAGCTGATAGATCAAGCCTTTAAACGATCGACCGAGTACATCCGGGAACAGCTGACAAAGTAAGACGCCAGAACTGTTTCACCGTGTTTCCTTGTTGGCGGCCTACGGGGAATCATCCGTACCCGCTTCGACGAGCAAGCGTCTGGCAATCTGGCCCGAGATGCGAGAGGCGTTGACGCTGTCGCAATTTGCGAGAACGGCGATGGTGTACCCTGATTTCGGGAAGTAGGCGAGATCAGCGCGAAAACCTTGAATGCCTCCTCCGTGTCGAACGACGTCATGTTCACCAAACTTCCGCACGAACACGCCCAGCCCGTAATCGAAGGTCTTGCCGTCGGCAAGCTCACCTTTGGTCGTCATCAGCCGCCTTGACTCGTCCGTGAGCAAGCCGTGCTCGACCAGCGTCCGTTGCCAAAGCAGCAGGTCTCCGACGGTCGATGCCAAGTTACCGGCTCCGACAGCTTGCTTCAGGTTAAGGTAGCGAGCGTTCCTCAGCACACCTCCCCAGCGCGAGTATCCAGTGGCGCGACGTGGTATCACACGAGCATGCGTATCGCAATAAGTGGCTTCGAGTCCCGCTGCATCGAACAGATGCTCTTCCGCGAATTTCTGAAACGACTTTCCGGATGCTCTCTCGATCACAACACCGAGCAGATAGTAGCCCGAGTTGCAATATTGGTGCTTCTCACCAGGCTCGAAGTCTAGTGGCAGGTCCTGAAATCGAGCGAGTACGTCTTCCTGCGAAACTTCATTTGGCAACTCTTGTCGATACAGCGGCAAACGCGTGAAGTCTTGAATGCCCGAAGTGTGCTGCAACAAATGCTTGATCGTCACATCGCGCCCCTGAATCGGATAATCGGGCAGGAACTTGGTCAGCGGATCATCGAGCTTAACGGTGCCGTCTTCGACCAACCTCAGAATCGCCACCGCGGTGAATTGCTTGGTAATCGATCCGATCCGATAGACGGTTTTCGCAGAAGCAGGAACGTTGAGTTCGACGCTGGTAAGTCCGAATCCTTTGGCACAAAGCACCGTGTCAGCTTTGGCGACTCCGATACTCAGCCCAACCGCTTGTTCGTCCGCAACCGCTTTCTGACCGATGGAATCAACGATTGCAGCGACGTCGACTGATTCATTCGCGTAGAGCGTTGCTTGCCCGCCTGGTTGCCGGGAAAAAACGATGCCTAAACACACCAGCGCAAAAAGGTGGAGGACAACGATGCGGAGCGTCATGCGACATGACCAGCAACTCTTAGGTTGGTGTCTCTTCAGCATGGCACGCTCACTCGCGTTCACTTGTGCTCGCGCTGAATCGGCCGACGGGAGGTGCCTGCCGACGAAGCGCGTTCATAATCGCTTCATAGATATAAGGGCTATTCTTCGCCGCACGTTGATTGTCCTCGGACCAGTCTCTGTAACCTAGCTTTCCAAACGCAATGTCGTCCGCTTTGCCTAGCTCGATCAAGACATTTCGCATTAGTGGTGCGCCGTGCAATTTGTAGTCCCGGAGTACGGGTGTGCCGTCCGAGTACCGCAGATTTCGTAGCGTCTCTGGAACTTGGACTCTTGGAATGACGCCTCGCCGATCGGCTCGCATCGCGAGCGAGTTCCATAAGACATGCTCGGCATCGTAGCTCATCTTGAACAACTGACTTAAGTTCTCTGCCTTCTGCGGCCATGGACCGCGGGTCGAATACTTCACCTGCCCAACTCCGTCACCGCCCAGCGCATGTTCCGACCATCGAGCCAAGCCTTCGAGATACCACGGATTCTTGAAGTAGGTCGTGCTGTACTGAATAAGATGAAAGAACTCGTGCGCTGGCGTGACGTTCTTTCTTGCATCCACGTGCTTGCCAATCGACATGACGAGTGCGCGATCATCGCGTTTACCTTCTGGAATGGTCCTGGCTCGTTGGGCGCTCTCGAAGGCCACTCCATTGCCTCCGCCGATTTCGGTTCGATCCCAAATCCGAAGTTCTACGCACGTGATGCCTGCGTACCGCTCGCTTTCAAAAGGGTCGGGAAACTCAAGCGCAGTGCAGAACAGTTGATGAGCTGCCCACAATTGCTTCGCGACATCTTCGACATGGTCGGGCACTGAATTGGAGTTCGCATCTTCGGGAGGAACGGCGGCCTTCCCTTCGGTCGCGTAAAAGACGCGAACTTTTCCGGCAACGAAATGCTTGGTCAGCGGAGTTTTTTCCTGTGAGAGTCCAGGCCTTGAAGCGAGGAACCACACGATCGTCGCCATCATTATCTGGCTGCGCACTCTGATGCTCCGTTTTCCTGTATCGCACCTGATACGAAGATATTTGTTAATGTCCGGTGGACCATTTTATTGGCTTCCGGCAGGCATGTCACAACGTCGAAGCGGAATTATTTTTTAGGCGAGCTGATGTTGACAGAACGCGGGCCCAAGCGGCTAGTTTCAAAAGCGAACTCACGTCAAGACGGATCGACGACCCGCCAAGATCGACGCTAACACACGTGGCCGTCGCGATTTGCGTCGTGTCAAGTGTAATGTTGACCTGAAAAAAACATGCTACTATAATCCCGCTCCGTGCTATGGAGGGCGCCCCACCCACGCTGCGGCAAAGGTGGTAAGATGGCCATTCCAATCGGCGTCTTGAGATCAGGATGTCGTGAATGGGGCCAACATGGAAGTAACTTGTCCAGCGGACGAAAGATGACGATGTCCTTCGGACAGAACGACGACGCGAAAGAACGAATCCGCCAAGCGGTCGATATCGTCGATCTGATTGGTAGCTACATGCCGTTGCGTCGTGCTGGGGCTGCATTCGAAGGGCTTTGCCCTTTTCACGACGACGCAAAGCCAAGCCTCAAAGTCAATCCTGCTCGGCAGTCCTGGAAATGCTGGGTCTGTAATGAAGGTGGCGATATCTTCAGCTTTGTGATGCGGAAAGAAGGGTTCGACTTCCGCGAAGCTTTGGAGTTCCTTGCTGATCGCGCAGGCGTCATTCTCCAAGCGAATGCTGCTACGCCGCGCGCCGCAGCTGGAAGTCCTGGCGACAAGAAGACACTATATGCGGCATGCGAATGGGCTGAGCAGCAGTTTGGCCAATGCTTACAACGATCGCCTGATGCAGAAATCGCTCGAAATTACTTCGCCGATCGGAGCGTGAACCGGGACAGCGTCGATCGCTTTCACCTTGGTTTTTCGCCAGACAGTTGGCAATGGCTACTCGATCGTGCTCGGTCGACTCCGTTTTCGCCTGAGGTACTTGAGGCGGCGGGGCTGCTCGGAAAGAGCGCGAAGTCAGGGCGATTCTACGATCGCTTCAAAGGTCGAGTCATCTTTCCGATCCGCGATCCGCAAAACCGACCGATCGGATTCGGTGGTCGAATTCTTCCGGAGTTCGCGACTGATTCGTCGGCCAAATACGTCAACTCGCAAGAGACGCGGTTGTACTCAAAGAGTGACCAGCTTTACGCTCTCAACCTAGCGTCAGATTCCGTTCGCAAGACGAAGAACGTCATTGTGATGGAGGGTTACACCGACGTCATCATGGCGCATCAGTTCGGTTTGCAGACCGCGGTTGCTGTTTGCGGAACAGCACTCACCGAACGGCATATCCGCATACTTCGTCGTTATGCTGACTCGATCACGCTCGTGTTGGATGGCGACGAGGCTGGGCAGAAGCGGACGAATGAGATTCTCGAATTATTTGTTGCTAGCGAAGTCGACCTGCGGATCCTGAGCCTGCCCCAAGGCCTCGATCCTTGCGATTTCCTGTTGAATCAAGGCGCGGACGCTATGCAGGCGCTTCTGGATCAAGCGCTGGACGCGTTCGAGCATGCGGTCGACTCGCGAACGCGAGGTGTTGATCTGCTACGTGACACGCATCGTGCGAACCAAGCGCTCGAGCAATTACTGGCGATCATCTCGAAAGCACCGCGAATGAGTGCCGACACCTCTTCGGCTCGGCTGCTGCGGGAGCGCCAGGTCATCGCGAGGCTAGCACGCGAGTTTCGCATGGACGAAACTGTGCTTCGAACGCGAATCGGCGAGTTGCGCAAAGCGACTCCCATTGCTCGCATGAAGGCACAGCAAGCGCCCAAACCACAGTTGTCTGTCAGCGACCTTGATCCATGTGATGCTGAACTGATAGAACTGTTGACGCAACATCCAGAATTGGTCGACCAGGCATTAGCTTCGATCGTTCCTGGTGAGCTTTTGAATGACCCGACTCGGACGATTTATGAGACGTATCAAGTTGTTTTAGGGCGAGGTGAACCTGTTGAGTTCAATCGCATCCTAACAGAGCTTGACGACCCTCAGTTGAAGAACTTGCTTGTTTCGTTGGACGAGCAAGCAATCGAGAAAGAGAAACACGTTCAAGAAGACGCAGCCTCACGACTCAGACGGCTGATCGATCATCTTCATGGACGACGTGAAGCCGACCAAGGCCGTGCGAAGCAGGCGGCGTTGGAACAACGAAACCTCGGAGAGGACGAGGAGCTAGATCTACTGCAACAGCTCGTCGAGCAAGAGCGGAAGCGGCAAGGTATTCCCGCACCCACGGATGGGTAGCTGCCATTGTCGCGTCGTGTCCTTGAAGCGCAGGATCGCGCGGAGGGAAATGACAGATGGAAGTCCAGACCAAAGACCATCAAGAACTCATCGCCAAAGGCAAAGCCCAAGGCTATCTCACCTACGACGAAGTCAACGCTTATCTCCCCGACGAAGACGTCAGCCCCGAGAAGCTTGACAATCTTTTGACGGCCCTCGAAGAGCTTGGTATCGAGCTCGTCGAAGAAGCACCCGACGATGGCTTCGACGATCTTGAGCTTCGCAAATCGCCAACGGCTGTCGAGTTGCAAGAGAAGGAAGTCACGCCGCAGTTTCTCGCGGCGAATGATTTACCCAAGCTCAGCGACGATCCGATTCGAATGTATTTGAGCCAGATGGCGGTGATCCCGCTGCTCACACGCGAGGAAGAAATTTCGCTGGCTAAGAAGATCGAGCTAACTCGCAAACTCTTCCGGCGAACGTTGCTCAGCTGCGACTTTGCAATGCGTTGCACGGTCGAAACGCTGGGGAAAGTCTATCGTGGCGAGTTGCCATTTGACCGCACGATCAAAGTCTCGCTAACCGAGCAGTTGACGAAGGAGCAGATTCTGGCTCGGATGCCTCACAATCTGAAAACGCTGGAGCGTCTTCTCGAACTGAACAAACTTGATTTCTCGCGGTTGATTCGCAAATCGACGACGCCCGAAGAAGCTCGCGATATCCGAAGGTCGTTTCTGCGTCGTCGGAAGAAGTGTTTGCAATTGGTTGAAGAACTCAGCTTGCGAACGCGTCGCGTCCAGCCCTTGATGAAGGAATTGGAGCATTTCGCCGACCGCATGGAACAGATTCGAGGACGCCTCAAACACCTTGGCGATGACGCCATGTTCCGCGAAGAGCGGATGAATCTTCGTCGCGAGCTTCGCGATCTGATGATGATGACCCAGGAAAGTCCCCGTGGTCTGAGAAGCCGTTGCATTACGGTTCGCCGGCAATACACCGAGTACGAGGCGGTGAAGCGTCAGCTGTCGAGCGGGAACCTGCGATTGGTCGTTTCGATCGCGAAAAAGTACCGAAACCGCGGCCTGAGCTTCCTGGACTTGATCCAGGAGGGAAATACCGGATTGATGCGAGCGGTCGATAAATACGAGTATCGCCGCGGATTCAAGTTCTCGACATATGCGACCTGGTGGATACGTCAGGCCATTACGAGGGCGATCGCTGACCAGGCACGCACGATCCGAATTCCGGTACACATGATTGACGTGCTATCCAAGTTGCGCAATATTCAGAAGAAGATGCAACAGGAAATGCGACGCGAGCCCACCACCGAGGAGATCGCGATTCGGGCTGGATTCAGCTTGGATGAGGTAAAGAGGGTGATGGACATTGGCCGACATCCAGTTAGTCTGGATCGTCCGGTCGGCGAAGGCGACGACTGTAGCTTTGGCGAATTCATTGAGGACGCGACACAAGATAATCCCATCAAGAACGCAAGTAATGGCATTTTGCGGGACAAAATTGAAGGCCTGCTTAAGACCCTCACTTTCCGCGAGCGAGAAATCGTTCGGCTGCGGTATGGACTGGGAGATGGCTATACGTACACCTTGGAAGAGGTGGGACGCATCTTCAAGGTCACGCGAGAACGCGTGCGGCAGATCGAGGCCAAAGCGCTTCGCAAGCTGCAACATCCCGTACGGAGCCAACAACTCGAAGGCTTCTTGGGAAGTGCGGTCGAGGCCGAACCGGTTGCGAGCTAACGAGCCCGCAGCAAATCGCCGTTGTAGCGAGTTCTCTTCGCGAACTACAGCGACACTAGTTAAGTCAACGCAAACCGCTGATCTTTGGATCAGCGGTTTTTTTGTGCAGTTTGCACGTATCCATTAGACAGCAGATATCAACGAACCAACTAAGCGAGGTAACTGGATGAATATTACTGGCACAGCGCTCCGCGAGCTGCATCGAATTCATAAGCAGCTGACGGATCTACGCGGTCGCTTGGAGCGGGGACCAAAGCAAGTCGCTGCATCGGAAGGCGCAGTACGACGATTGGAGCTGGATGCAGAACAGGCAAAGGAAACGCTCAAAAAGGCTCGCATCGCCAGTGACGATAAACAATTGCAATTAAAATCGCGTGAAATGAAGATCGATGACTTGAAGGCCAAGTTGAACATCGCAAACAGCAACAAAGAGTTTCAAACTTTGAAGGATCAAATCGCCGCCGACCTGCAGGCCAACTCCGTGCTGGAGGACGAAATATTCGAGTCGCTCGAGAAGATCGACCTGCTCGCGGAAACGCTAACGAAGGCGGATGCCGATTTGGCGGGCGCGAGGGCCGAGGCAAGTAAAGTGAAGACTCGAATCGATGGCGAACAAGCGAACCTTGAGTCGGAATTGGCTCGAGTACAAGGAGAACTGAAAGAGGCTGAAGCGAATCTTCCCTCCGACTATAAATCCGACTACGATCGCGTCGCTCGCGTACGAGGCGAAGAAGCCCTTGCCGAAGTCGATGGCGAAGTTTGCGGCGGCTGCTTTCAAATGCTGACGCCAAACATGATGAACCAACTTTATCTGACTAAGCCCGTCTTCTGCAAAAGCTGCGGGGCGTTGCTCTACCTGCAGGAAGGGCGTCAAGTCGGTGATTGACGTCGCACGCCGAGAGTCAATCTTTACATAACGCCCATCTTCGAGCAAAATGATGGGCGATTAAACCAATTCGCGACCTCCGCATGTCGGAGGTCGTTTTTTGTCGCCAGTTGGAGAGAGAGCATGTCCGATCGGGTCCCGATGACGCAGGACGCGTATAACCGCATCAAGGCAGAGGTCGAGGAACTCGAAAACGTCGAGATGCCGAAGATCACCGAGAAGATCGCCGAGGCCCGCGCCGAGGGCGATCTCAAGGAGAATGCGGAGTACCACGCGCAGCGCGAGAATCAAGGCATGCTGCAAGCTCGAATTAACGAGAAGAAAAGTCAACTCGGTCGCGCTTTGATTATCGACATCTCGAAAGTCGACAAGAGTCAAATCTCGTTTGGTGCCACTGTTACCGTCAAGGACTTAGACTTTGACGACGAAGAGGACTTCACACTAGTCGGTGAAGGAGATGAAGACTACGACTCGGGCAAGATCAAATGTACAAGCCCCATCGGCCAAGGACTGCTCGGCCTGAAGGTGGGCGAAGTGGCCGAGATCGCCGCTCCAAAAGGCACGATCAAGTTTGAAGTCGTTTCGATTCGTTACGAATAACCACATACATTCTCACCGCCAGGCACGACCGCTATGCGAGTCTTCAGCTTGCGAACCATGCTGCTGGCAATGATGGGCGTGTCGGTCCTGTGCGCGCTTTTTACGACTGGCACTTGGAGCGCAGATGTTGCCCACCTGTTGCTCGTACTTGCATTCGCAATTCCGGCGGGCAGCTTGGCGTTCGATCGATACCACACACAACGAAGTATCGTCATCGGGACCTGCGTCGGTGCGATCACAGGAACAGTCGCGATCTCGGCACTCGTCTTGGTTGTCGACTTAATCCGTATTACGGCGTAAAGTCGTCGGAATCGCTGAGGCTGCACGCGAATGCGGCTAGTAGATCGGCTGCTTGGTCAATGTCGTCCAAGGAAATTGTCTCGACCGCGCTATGCATGTAGCGATTCGGAATGCTCACCAATCCGGTCGCGACGCCACCACGGCTGATCTGAATCGTGTTCGTGTCGTTCGGAGTCGCACGTCCAATCGCGGCGAGTTGGTATGGCAACTCCTGCTTTGTACACAGATCCAGCAGACGGCTCGTAACGCGTGGATTCATATTCGGACCACGGTAGATCACCGGCCCGTTGCCAAGCGAGATGTCTCCCTGTTGCCGCTTGTCGATGGTCGGGCAATCTGTCGCGTGCGTTACATCCACAGCGATGGCGACCTGCGGATCGACACCAAACGCGCTTGTCCGTGCGCCTCGCAACCCGATCTCCTCTTGCACGGTAGAAACCGCATAGATTCCGCAGTTCGGATTCTGCGATGCCGCACGTCGTAGCCCCTCCATGACGACCCACAGCCCGGTGCGGTTATCCATTCCGGGCGAGTTCGCCAGATTGTTTCGCATTTCTTGATAGCCAAGCTCCAGTGTGACAGGATCTCCGATGCGAATCGCAGCAGCTGCCTCCGCCTTGTCGGTCGCACCAATGTCCAGCCAGAGGTCATCTTGCTTTACGGTCTGTTTGCGCTCTTCATCTTTCAGTAAATGAATCGGCTTTCGCGCAATGACCGCAGGAATCGGACCACCTTCTGCCCAGATTGTCATTCGTTGTCCAACCAACTGGATGGGATCCCACCCCCCGATCGTTTGCGTATAGATAAAGCCCGAATCGTCAATGTGTGTGACGATAAGCCCGATCTGATCGCAATGTCCTGCAAACATTAATCGCATCGGGGCATTGGGATTTTTGCAAGCAATCACGTTTCCGTGAACGTCGGTTGTCACCGTATCCGCGAACGGAGCAACATACTCGCGGACGACCTGTTGAATCGGAGCCTCATACCCAGACGGGCTCGGAGTGCTCAAGAGTTGTCTCAAGAATGTATGTGCGGTCGCTTCCATGGCTTTCATTTCCGTTAGAGCAAAGAATCGTAGTCGCCGTAAAAGTACAGCGACTCAACGAATAGAGCCATCGCCATTTGAGGAGACGACGAAACGAATTCGTCAGTCGTGTGGCCCGCTCACAGCACGAAGATACTCGGCCAAGCGGCTTTGAAGGTCAAGCAAACTCTGCCACTGCTGCACATCGAGTTTGACTTGTTCGCCCTTGCCTTCCGACTCGACCGAGTTCATCAAATTACGAAGGCGGATATGGACGTATTCGATTAACTCAGCCATTTGTGCGGCCTGACCGGGAGACATTCGATCCGGCAACTCCGGTGGCTCCATCGAGTGAAGAGTCGATTGCAGGTCGTCGTTGTCTTCATCCCACTTCAGATCAAAATCTAACGAGCCTCCGCTTCTCTTCCCCTGAGCCGACGGATCGATCGTTCCGCGTGCCGCAGCGCTTCCGCGCCGCATATCCGCCAGGCGACCTGCGATTTCGTCTCGCGATCCGAAGAGCAGCACGGAACGCCCCAGCGTGATCATGTCCCCGAAGCGAAGGATCCGCAGTTGAATATCTTCGCCGTTGACTTTCGTCCCGTTCGTGCTTTCCAAGTCGGTAAGAACGAGCTTTTCGTGATCTTCCTGGATCTTGAGATGAAAGCGGCTGACCCGCTCGTCATTCAACTGGATCGAGTTCCCTTCTTCGCGTCCTACGGTCACAGGAGGGGAAACGTCTCCAAAGACTCGCCCACGGTCGGCACCGTCGAGTACGCGCAACGTAATCGTCATCAGCCCGGCTCTCTGGGAAGAATCTAGAGGAGGTGAACTTAGAAACCATTATTCCTACAGCGCTTATATCATCCCCGCAAAGCGGTGGTCAAGTCTTACCTGCATTTTTCGGCCAAAAGCTGCCGCCAGCTCAATAGAATCCCTCCTCGTACGCCCGTCTATAGCGGTTGTGAACTACAATCGAGCTGAATTTTCTCATCCCGTCTGAACTAGTCTCACGGATACGACATGTCTCGAGTGAGTTACCTGACATTGTGCGTCTTGGTCGCCGTACAAGCGAATGCCGTCGCAGCAGAACTCACGGTCGGCGAGGATCACTTTCTGAACGCCGTCGGACGTCGCTGTCCAATCGTAAAGTTGTGGCCCGACGGCGAAATTCCCGATGAGCCGAAAGTACTCGGCGACGAAACCGTCGAGACGACGCGTGGTGGTCGCGAAGGATTGTTGTTGATTCGCAACGTTGCCGTCCCTTCCATGACGATCTTGTCGCCGACCGCGGCAAAGAACACCGGTGCAGCCATCGTACTTTGCCCCGGTGGCGGTTACGGTTCGCTCGCCTGCAATCCAGTCATCGAGACTGCCAAGTGGATGAACGCACGAGGCATCACGGTCGTGCTTCTTAAGTATCGAGTCCCAAAGCGACATCATGAGTTCGCGATGAATCACCAGCCCTTGTAAGACGTGCAACGAGCAGTCGGTATTCTTCGCACGCGGGCTTCCGAGTGGCAAATCGCTCCGGACAAAATCGGTGCCGCGGGCTTCTCGGCCGACAGGCACTTGGCCGCATCTTTGGCGATCAATCATCACAAGCGATCTTACAAACCGGTCGATGCGTCTGACGAGACAAGCTGTCGCCCGGACTTTGCCGTGTTGTTGTATCCGGCATATTTGACCGATCCGATCGCGTCGCGCGAGCGCGATACGAAGTTGCACTACGAACGAATATCGGCGACCGCAACACCGCCAACATTGATCAGCGTCACGCATCCCGATAAGTTCACGATCGGTTCGGTCGAGTTCTGTCTGGCGTTGATGGAAGCAAAAGTCGACGTTGAACTCCATGTCTATCCCGATGGCAGTCACGGCGGAGCGGTCGAGAAGTATCCATTCGGTGAGTGGGCGAACGAATGCTATCGATTCCTCGGCGATCAAGGCATTGTCGAGAGAACTTCAAAACCGAAACCGCTGACCTATAAAGCCAAATCGCTGCCAGACGTCAAACTCGTTGAAGGTCTAACACTCGGCGATCAGCGTTTGCCGCAGATCATGGGCCGCGATTGCCCGGTTGTTTCAGTGTGGCCGCGCGGCGTTGGGCCAGACGAAACGCTCGAGCCCGAGGCCGAAACGGTCACCGCGAAGTCGCGTGGTGGAAATGCGTTGAATATTACGCGAGTAACAAAACCCACTTTGACCGTTGTGCGACCACCGAGCGATAAAGCGACGGGCAGAGCGGTGATCGTTTGCCCCGGAGGCGCATACGATGGATTGGCGGCGGAGCACGAAGGATCGCGTGTTTGCGAGTGGTTGAACGACCTCGGCATTACCGGGATTCTGCTGAAGTATCGAGTCCCGCGCCGCGGCGGCGAGTTTCCAAAACACCATCACGCTTTGCAAGATTTGCAACGATCAATCCGGCTGGTCCGTGCGAATGCAGCCGAGTGGGACCTCGACCCTCAGCACCTCGGTGTGTGCGGCTTCTCGGCCGGTGGCCATCTTTGCGCAATGCTCTGCACGAACTTCAACACGAACTCTTACGAGTCGATTGATGAAATCGACAAGCAAAGCTGTCGCCCAGACTTTGCTGTATTAACCTACCCGGCATACCTAACAGAGCCTCGCAATTCGAATAATGTTGATCCCAACGTTCTGACGCTCAAGCGAAACACAACTCCACCAATGTTCCTAGGTGCTGCCAAGGATGATCCGTTCACGCGCGGCATGTTGAACTTCTTTCTCAAGCTGCAAAAGGCGAAGGTACCAGCCGAATGTCATCTCTACGCGACCGGCGGTCGCGGCGGAGGAATCGACCCCATCTCCTATCCAACATCCGAATGGACCAAAGCGTGTGAACGCTGGCTTGCTGATCTCGCGGTAGAGAGAAAGACGCGAACCAATCGACAGTGACCACTGCGGCAACCTCAAGCAATCGGCGTCTCGGTTCAATCGCAGCAATCCACAATATCCTTTACTTGAAGGCGGCACGCTTCCATCAATCGCGATCCGGCACCATAGATGGTAAGAAACATCGGACGCTTCAGTGCAACGAACTCTGGTAACAGCATCGCAACTTCACCTCGACTAAATACCACGGGCACCGCGCGAACTGCTTGTAATCGCTGCCACGCCGGAGTCCCGTGATCGCGCAACGTCTGCAAAAACCGGATCACCTCGCGCTCGCCAACCGAGAGCGACGCGCGAGGCGTCTTGATGGTCGTTGCATATCTCCGTATCCAACGAGGAAACCAGACCTTGTCGTTCTTTCCAAGCTTTGCCTCGTTCAACAAGATGCAGAACTTCTCCACGCTCATGGGGAGCCCTCCCTCGTGAAACAGTCTTCAGGGGAGAGAATACCTGATAGTGTACATATGTCAACTGTTAGCTCGATTGTGGTAGTTAGAACGCTCTGGTAGCATTTTTCTTTGGCACCGGAATAAAACCGGCAAAACCCGGTGCTAACCGGAATAAAACCGGTGATAATGGGTTTATTCCAGAATTAACCGGGTGAATTAAATAAGTTATGCCGCAAAACTGAAGTCGCTGTCCGTGGGAGGTCCGTCATGTCTGATCAA
>JACKQG010000349.1_pt1 | contig 68230 bp, 66 predicted proteins | sample 8237621 | NCBI WGS metagenome assembly JACKQG01 (sample SAMN15677084, study PRJNA649215) | marine metagenome | biome: marine; feature: Black Sea; material: saline water; isolation source: suspended particulate matter (SPM) from the Black Sea western gyre | collected 2013-06-09/2013-06-10 | depth... | reverse complement strand
CTACGGATTAGAAATCCGTTGCTCTATCCAGCTGAGCTACCGGAGCTGATAGCGTACTAAAATAGCGTGCCATATTATTATTACGTAGATGGTTGGACAAGCCAATTCAGAGCAAGAACGATGACTAGCATAGAGATTGATATGTAATGCCACCAGCTTGGAAATATTCCTCTTAAATAGAATATGCGATTAATAATTGGGCAATATAGTAAGTACTCAGGATAAGGAGTTGACTGTCTTTGTGCTTCTTAACAAAGCGATTAAACACAAGAGCAACATCTGAGCTAATAAAAAATATGCTACCGATCAGTGCGACCATACTACTATGGCTAAAAGACAATTCGAGACGTCCCATTGACTGCCAGAGCAGCAACACTAATATTAGTGAATATATTGCAACCGGCACAGTCTTTCCTCCAACTCGAGGAAGTACAGTTCTTAAAATAATCGCTCCAATGATCAACAACGGAATCAAATATAAATAATTTGCTGGAAATACTGAATCACTTACAAAAGCGCATATGTATAGAATGTGGGCAAGCAGAAAACTGGCTAAACCATACAAGAATTTATCTGTAGGCAACATTAACATTATATCACCCAACATAGAGAAGGCTAAACCAGAAATGATCATCACCTTATAAAACAATGAAACTTCAGAGACTTGAAAAAAGGCGAAAAGAATAATAAGAACTAAGGTTAATGGTTTAAACAGGTAAGTTTGCTTGGTCAAATGTTTCATGTCAGCTCTCAGATGTAAAACTGCTGATATGACTGCGAGAATAGGTAGTAAGTGTATGATCATCTTCTCTAAGTTTGTGCCTTCAGGATATTAAGTGATTATCGATAAACGCGTGTGTTCGTAGGGCAAGTTAATGGTCTTTGCCACATACTCATTATGTTTTCTGAATTTGAATTAGGGATCGTTGATTTGGACTTTATTCCATCCTATAACAGCGGCAAGTTTTTTACTCTTCAGAGGATGTAGGAAAAGAGACCATCATGAACAAGAAGTCTTGCCCACGGAGCTCCCTTGCACTTCTGACTGAATCCTTTACATTGATATCAATCAATTCCGAAAACAAATAATCCTGAGGACAACCATGAAGAAAACATACCCTTTACTCCTGATATCCTGCTGTCTTGCCTTTTCAATGATACTCGGTTCCTGTACTGTGTATTACAACACATCTGACATCAAAAAAACCTTCTCCCAATCCCAGAGAGAGATCAACAAAACCCTGGGGAAGATTGCTAAAGACCGCCGTGAGAAGCGTGGCATATACAATCAGCTCATAAGAAAAATTCCCGATTCCACAGCCGTTCCCTACCCAACCCTATCCGTGGAATTAATAGAAATGACTCGATCCTTTAAACAGTTAAAGCAAACCACGAATAAACTGGAACAGCTCAAAGCAAATTTGAATCGGCTGGTCAAGGGGCAGAAGAAAATTGAATCTGGATCATTACTATGGGATAAATTTCAGGTCATTAAGAATGAATTTGATACCCAATCTGGAAATTTTGAATCCCAGGTCAATGACTATAACAAATCTTCCAATGAATTCATCAATCTGCTAAACAAACACCAGATTACTCATTTAAAGGTTGTTGAGATCAAACAACAAATAGACCAGTATCTTAAAGAGCTAAATCAGTCTATTGAGCTATTGTCGGCTGAACTTGTTAAGAGTGGGCAGGATACCCAGATAGACAAAAAAGTACTCTCTCAGTTGGAAGATATATTGAGCAACATAAGGGCTGATCAAGCGACTCTGGATGCCCTGATAAGGAAGTTTGAAGAAGAGGTTGGTAGTGAACCGATGATCTGGTCAGGTCCTGGCATGTATTCGCATTCTATCCTTAAAGATATGCAGGAGATTGGTGATAAGATTTCTGCTCAGGGGCAAGCATTTAACAAGCTGGCAGCCAACCTGTAAGGGCTACTCCAGAAACAACTTCCTGATCTTCTGAACCAGCTTTTTGATGGGTCGCCCTTCGATCCGATTGGGATCATTAATATTCTTGCGAACCGAATCAAAACCAATCATGGGTGTTTTAACAATTTTTTCCAACAGAAAATACGCATTGAAGGCCTCAAAATTTTGCCTTAAGAGCACATCCTTGGATCGACTATTGTCATAGGGTAATAGCAATGCTTTCAACTTGTCAACACTGGAAGATTTGACCATATAGGCAAAATGACCTGAATTGACACTTTTACCTTCGGTTTTGCGAGGTGTACCAATAATCTCGTTCACTGGATCACAATCCAGCTTATGCCAACCCAACCAGAGCATATCCCAATCTTCTGGAACATCACTCCTCTTGATAGCGGAGAGATCCGTCAAAAAACGACGATTAAAAACCGCATCGTCTTCAAAGACCAGACCCACTTCACACTGGGGATCATCAGCAATCTTTTCCCAGACATGGACGTGACTTAAAAGGGTCCCCAGACTTCCTGCAAGTCTCAATTTGAAGTCCTCACTCAAATAACCGCGCTTTTGGTAATCATCAGTATTTACATCCAGACCATAAAGTGCAGGGAACCATTCTACCTCCAGGCCGGCCTTTTTGGCATAGCGATAGAAATTTTTCCGTCTGATAGGACTGCGTTCCAGACTGATGAGATAAGCTTTGTCATAATGCATGATTAACTTCCTTTAGCATAACGTATCTCACGCGAAGCAAATATCCAGCCTTAAAATTTCTTCACATCAATAAATCAGTCTCATTTTACCTGTTAATGAGCAGATGAAAGGTTGCAGAGCGCCCCTATATAAAATTACTTTCACCGCTTAATTGACAGTCAGCCAGATAAGGGGAATTGACATGGGCACCACTTCAATACGGACGTATTTTATCCTGATACTCATGGTCGGGATACTCACACTGAACAGTTGTATTTATCTCCCCTCCAATAATAAACACGCCAAGATTCATGCCCTCATCGAGAAGACCAATACGGACTTCTATCTGGATCAGCGAATCTGGTATCAGGACGTCCAGGCTGAAATAGAGGGACAAACCATAATTCTCACTGGGGAAGCCTTTTATTCCATACCCGTCCGTGGGATTGCTCGTAAGTTGAAAAAAGCAGGTTATGATTTTGAGCTGATTGATAATGTCCACTATCTCCCCGAAATATTCCCAGAGGATCTGGCCTATGGGATTATCACTGAACCATATATTATGGGCCGCTATAATCCTGTTGATCATAAACAGGAAGGTACTGAAATGCTGTATGGTGAACCGGTGCGACTTATCCGTGAAAGAGGTGAGTTTCTACAGGTTCAATCTGCCATTGGTTATCTAGGATACATTCCAAAAGATGCCTTGCGTCGTGTCAATCTCCAGGACTGGAATCGCTATCATATTGGCAAACAGGCTGTCTTTTTCAGAAATGACACGCTGGACAATGGAATGGTCATCATGATGGGTACTCGATTACCCTATCTCGAGAATGATAAACTGCTTATGGCTGACGGTGAGGAAATACCAATTTCACAGGAGCACTACAAAATTATTGATCCAACAACCAATCCGCTTCGTCAGGAGATTGTCACATCAGCTCATCAATATCTGGGTCTCCCCTATGTGTGGGGAGGACGATCCTCAGATGGCGTGGACTGTTCAGGGTTTGTCATGCAGAGTTACGCCTTGAATAATATCAATTTGCCAAGAGATTCTGATGAAATAGCCAATGTGGGTCGCATGATTGGATATCCGGGCTGGACAGAAGCCATGCTTCCCGGGGACATCCTATTTTTTGCCGGTAGTCGTCGCATGATCACCCATACTGCCATCTATATGGGTAATGACAAGGTCATTCATAGTCTGGGCAAGGGCGTGCAGATTCAGAGTCTGAATCCTGAAGATGGAGACTATTCCGAAAGTCTGGGACGAAGATTCGTTTTTGCAAAACGCATTTTTGAATAGGAAGCTGATGAGGCATCGCTGCTTTGTTTTAGTATTGTTCCTGGCGAGCAATATCCTCTGCAATTGTACAACAAAATTAAACAGCCACAGCATTATGACATACAACATCAGGCACGGAGTGGGTCTGGATGGCGTTCTGGATCTGGAGCGCACGGCTCGTGTTATCAGGGCTGCCAATCCAGATATTATTATTCTAAATGAAGTAGATCAAGGCACTGCAAGATCATATGGGGTCCATCAGGCCGATAGCCTGGGGAGCTTGTTGGATTTATTCGCTGTATTTGGTCGATCCATAGATTATGATGGCGGGCAATACGGAAATGCACTCTTATCCAGGTATCCCATCCTTGATTTTCAGATCATTGATTTATCAACGGATAGTCTTTTAGAAGGCAGGAGTGTCTTTTTAAGCCAAATCGATGTGAGAGGCGACACTCTTACCATTATGGGGACTCACCTCGGTTTAAGCCCACAGGAACGCTGGGAGCAGGTCGAGCGCATCATTGAGGTGCTACCTGACCAGGACAAACTGATTTTAGCAGGTGATTTTAACTTTGCACCAACTTCTCATGCTTTTGGCCGGCTAACAAAATTATTGCGGGACGGTCTTGCTGAATTCACTGAAGAACCTCCCCCAACTTTTCTAGCAGATAAACCTGATCGACGTATTGATTATCTTTTTATTGGCAAAGAGATTGAAGTAGTAAAGACTGGTGAATTTCAGCATCCCGAGATCTCGACTACCTCAGATCACCTACCCCAAATCCTGCATTTCAGATAAAAAAAGCGGCGATCTATGTCGCCGCTTCAGTGAATCATTTTATTGAGTGAGATTAACTCCCCAAAGATCTGAGCTTCTTCTCAAAATCTGAAAGTTCCTCTGGTGGAAGATCCACCTCAATTTCCACTTCTTTAACCGTCTCTGAGGCTGGTGGTGGTTCTGGTGGTGCTGCAAAAGTTTCAGGCTCATCACTAAATGATGGCAATTCTACAACAGGTTCAGGCTCAATAATGGGAGGTGCCGATTTTAATTCCGTGGTGGGAGGTGCCGGTGCAGCCTGTGGCGCGGGTGCAGCCTTTGGGGCCTGTGGCGCTTGTGGTTCAGGTCGAGGCGCTGAAGTTAGAATGTTGTCCTTAGGCGTAGGCTTTATCCCCTGTAACTGTCCCAGCATAGCTTTAACTTCATCATTAAACTCGCTGACCGTGGCTTCCATGCGGCGCATCAACTCATCCATGAGAACCTGACCATAATTGGAATCAATCCCATTCATGAGACTTCCAAGATTGTCTTTCAGGTATTTCGTCCTGCTTTCAGCATTCTTTAAATCGATGTCGCCCATTATTCCTCCGGCTCTAATTGAATCTGAATTTAAAAGACCACCCCTGCCAAAGCAAGGGCACATTCAGATGTTGAACTTTGTGTGGTTTATTTCTTTCGGGGACTATTCTTCCGAAAATAACTGTTTAACCAGCCTCGTTGAAAATTGTCATAATTACCCTTCTCAATGGCACGACGAATGTCTGCCATGAGGTCTTGATAAAAGGTCAGGTTATGAATAGTCGCCAGGGTTTCTGCCAGTGGATCCTTTGAGAAAAAGAGATAACGCAGGACCATCCGTGAATAGGTCTGGCAGGTATAACAGCGACAAGCAGTATCCAGAGGATACTTATCCTTGCGGAAAACTTTGTCCATAATACGCAACTTGCCCATTCTGGTAAACAAAGTCCCCTGCCTGGCATAGCGTGTGGGAATCACACAATCAAACATATCAATTCCCCGCTCAACTGAGGCCAGGATATCTTCTGGTAAACCGACACCCATGAGATAGCGGGGTTTCATTGGTGGCATGAGTGGAGTGGTATAGCCTACAACTTCCTTCAAAAGATCAAGACCTTCACCTACACTCACTCCTCCGATGGCAAAACCATCAAAAGGAATATTGGTAATCTCAGTGGCACTCTGGCGTCTCAATGATTGGAAAATACCTCCCTGGATAATTCCAAACATGAATTGATGATCTTGAAGCGGATATTCGCGACTTCGCTCAGCCCAACGCGTTGTACGCTCGACAGATTTCTGGACATATTCCTGGGGGGCTTTATAATCGACACATTCATCAAAGGCCATGACGATATCTGAACCCAGATCACGTTGGATAGCCATGGATTGTTCTGGTCCGAGAAAGAGTTTTTCTCCATTTTCTTCAAATTGGAATGTGACACCTTTTTCTGTAATCTCGCTGTCTTCCATTGAAAAAACCTGAAAGCCACCGGAATCAGTGAGGATGGTACCTTCCCATCCCATAAAGCGATGTAATCCGCCTGCACGTTTCACGGTTTGCAGTCTTTCTCCAAGAGAGAGGTGATATGTGTTTGCCAGAACCACCTGTGCACCGGATTCAGCCACATCCCGCATGGGTGTGGAACGCACATAACCAGCTGTTCCAACAGGCATAAAGGTAGGCGTCTCAACCTTGCCGTGCTCGGTGAAAAAATGACCACGTCGAGCACCTGAAGGATCAGTACGTGTCAGTTTAAATTTTATATCTTTTTTACTCTCGACCATGAATCAACCTCTCTAACAAATATTTCTTTGCTTCAGAACTGTCTGCCTGACCCAACACACCTCTCTGAATTTTCAGTGACATGATGGGACCACTTAGCAATAGATCCAGTGCAAGATACTCCGAGGACTGCTCCTTGAGCCCACAAAAATCACCTATTGTACTTCCCACAAAATTTTCTGCATCATCCTCTTTCAACAGAAGCTCACATCCTTCCAGACGGCTTTGGCTCCCAGTTGAATCAAATTGGTAAATTTGAATCAGGATTTGTTCATCCTCAAAATCACTGACATCAACAAGATAGCGTGGTAATGAGTCCAGGCGAATCATGAGCCAACCTGTTTCACCGGCAACTTTATATGGCTCAACCCTCACTGGAGGATTTGCTAAATCATCCCCTGGTGTTTTGAGTTGATAGACCCCTGGATAGTTCTGAAGCACACGCTCAGCTGGACTCTTTCCCTGATGCTCTTCAAACCAACCAGTGACCTGCAAGGTTCTGAAGAGAATAAACATCATAAAGGCCAGAGTGAGTATGCTGACAATATAATAAAGGTTTAATTTTCGCATCTGCCCCCTTTTACATGATATCTATGTGTTGGAGTGGGCGACGATCATCCACATATCAAGGGTATAATTCTCATGGTTTTCAATAGTAAACCCTGACGCTTTCAAATCTTTGATGGCCTGAATTTTAGCTACACGATGCGCTTTTCCAGGACCCCGTTCCTTGTCTGCTTGAGGATCCCAATCTAAAATAAGCATCTTCCCACCAAGTTTTAGCGTACGTTTAAGCTCAGCCAGGTTTTCCATGGGATTCTTAAACTCATGGTATACAGCGATGAGGACAGCTGCATCGACTGAATCATCCTCAATATCCATTTTGACTTCTTCAACCTTAAGAATCTGAATATTGTCTGGTGTGTTTCTCTGCTTGAGGAGGGAAAGCATGTCTTCTGACATATCGGCTGCGATGACCATACCCTCACCCATGGCAACGGCGGCAGGAAAAGTAAAAAAACCATTTCCGCATCCCAGATCCAGTATGGTGTTGCCAGATCGTATACCCAATTTCTGCAGGATGATATCCGGCTTCAACTCCTGATAGCGTTCAGCCGCGATGAGCTTTTCAGCTCGGTTGGGATCAAATTTTTTATGTGACATTCAAATCTCCTGATTCAAAAAGCTTATGTAAATCCTCTCTGAGGATTTGACTGTGGTGATAATTAGAACGAAATCCATCCCAGGTTATGGGTAACACGCCAACGCCTGTACTGGAAATAAAAGCCTCATCCATCTCCTGGACATCATCTTGAATAATCAAGGTTTCTCTTACTTTGAGATGACGTCTTTCGGCCAACTCCATGATGGTATCTCTGATGACACCTGGCAAAACACCCAATTCAAGGGATGGAGTCAGTAATATGTCATCTCTGATAAAAAAAACATTTCTAATGGCGCATTCTGTGACATAGCCGTCTCGATTGACAAACACGGGTTCAAAAGCACCTGCATCCTCAGCATCTTTTTTGGCCAGCATATTCCCTAAATAATTGCCTGATTTAATAGCTGGATGAAAACGCAGTATGGGATAATTCTTTTCTTCAAGGAAAACGACCTTTACTGGCCATTGTTCTGGCTCATTGATAGACCGCGAGGTCATATACAGGGCTGGATGTGATACAGAGCGCCAGGGTGATCCCTGCGTGATTCCCCTGGTTATTATGATGCGAGTTAAGGCATTGTCCAGATCATTTTTTGAGATATATGTTTGTAAAATTCCTGGTATTTCTGCCAGCAGGTCAGTGCCTGCCATATGAATGGTTTCCATCCCACTACGCATACGATCCATATGCTTTTCCAAGCGAAATGCACGCCCATGATTGACCCGAACGGTCTCAAAAAGACTATCCCCATATAGAAAGCCCTGATCATTAAATGGCACTACTGCCTTATGAGCATCAACCCAGGATCCATTTGCGTAGATTAGCATTGTGTTTGAACCTCCATCCCGTATAGGATAGCATAAATCCAGGCTGTGACAAATGGGAATGATGTAAACTTAATTTTGGAGAGGGAGTTTGTTACCATATCACCAATAAGTGCGGATCGTGCCTATTCGTCTTCGCGATAACTAAGACCCAATCAAGCATTATTTAGCAGTGTTGGGTTAATAGATTTATAGTTATCAATATAAGGTGCTTGATCCCTGATTATGGCGCACAACACCTTTAATAATTTGTTGGCTACATTATTAAGGATCACCTTTTTAGGCTTACCCTCCTCTAATTTACGTAGATAGTATTTCCTGAAGTTTTGGTCATGGGTAACCACCGATCTGGCAGCTAGATGTAGTAATTTTCGCATTGCTGACGGTCCATACTTCTTTGACCTGGGAGATTTGTACACTGATGATCCACTTTCATGTTTAAAGGAACAGATCTTTAGGTACGATGCCATTTGTCTGGCAGTCATTGTCTGGGTAAATCCATTGGTGATGGATAGCAGATGAGCAGCTAATAGCATAGCAGTACCTGGGGTTGATTTGAGATTGCTAATGGTCTGCTGTAATGGGGGTTGGGATTTGATCAGCTTTTCGATCTCTTTTTCCAGGTTAGATATCTCAGTGTCCAGGTTCTTAATAACCTTGTGTAATGATCTCATAGCGATCTTTGATGAGATGACCTTTCTCTCCAATCCTTTCAGGACGTTCTTGCTGGCAGACCGTTGTTTGACAAGTTGCTCCCGGGTTGATAACAGGCTCTTAATCTGCTCCACAACCTCTTCTCTAGGCTTCCATTGCTTCAACTCATCAGAAAAGCGGATAGCATATTCTGCGATCTGCAGGCTATCAACAGCGTCCGTTTTGTGACCATCTGGATGAAAAGCTCGTTTCACTTTCAAGGGAGCCTCTACTGCAACAGAGTAGCCAAGATTGTGGAGATAGTAGCATAGAGCCTCTCCATATACACCGGTTGCTTCCATGCATATTAGCAGTTCCTTTGGGGGTAGGTTTTGTTCTTTAAACCATGTGTCAAGCGATTCGAACCCCTCCAGGTTATTCCCAAACACAGAGGGACCTAATAAGGCTACTCCAGGCGTCTTTGACACTGTGAGGGTGAAATCCTCTGCTGAAATATCAATGCCACATGAAAATTCATATCGTTTCATTTGATGTCTCCTAAAATTAAATTAGGCCTATGATTCCATGCATTGCAACGGTGGTCTGAGCTGACTCCATTTTATTAATCTCCGCTGCTAACGGGATGTAATAACTAATTAGCTTTGGCCACATTCAGGGCTGGGTCTTTATCGCGAAGTGGTCTTGATGACAATTGAAGGTGCTAGACTTATTCAGCTCTGATGCAATGTGTGGAATCTCTTTCACTATGGAGAATATTTCTTAAAATTCTTCATGGCGCAAGTCTAATGGAGGGAAGGATGACCGCGGCGATCTCGAGTTTAATTACTTCTAATCGAATCCAAGCAATGATGATGATATGTCAGTCCATTCGGGATTATCCTTTTCGATCAGTTTTACTTTTTTCTTCCTTGAGCCAGCTTTGATTTGTTTTTCTCTAGCAATTGCATCAGTGATAGAGTTGAATGGTTCGACATATACAAGTTTCTGAAGATTGTACCTTGCGGTAAAAGAATTTGGTCGGGTTTTGTTCAGGTGGTCATACAATCGATTTTCAAGGTCACTCGTAACCCCAGTGTATAAAACATTGTTACCCTTATTGGTAAGGATGTACACTACACATTGTGCTCGCGCCATATATCCTCCAATTGAAAAGTTTGATATTTAAGATATATAGATTGTGTGTTCGGTCCTAGTTGAAATTTGGAGATTGCTTCGTCGTATTCACTCCTCGCAATGACGAGGAAGGACATTAAGAAAGGGTGTGTCAGACTACGAGAGTACTTCGACCAGTCTACTACGCCGGGTAGGCAGGCTCAGTCTCCAGGAGGGGAAAGTTGCATAAAACAACAAAGGGCCCGAAGGCCCTTCATTGTATGACACCCACTTTGGGGGTCTGTTATTTGCGGACGACCTCAGCGTTGATGATTTCTCCCAGGACTTCGCCGCCACCTGCGAGGATCACCGTTACATTCGGTTCATCGCCTCTAACTTCAATATTGCCTTTTACCTTTGATTTCCCATCAATGGTAATGACAAGTTCTTTATGCTTTTTAAAATTTGACTTCTTGTTGTCTCTATCGATGATGATATCTCCGCGGACAGTGCTCTTCTCATGGAGGGATACATCTCCGTTCACCGTGCTCAAATTTCCAGTGATGATGGTTTGAGTAACCTTCATGTCACCATTTACAGTTTCCAGATCACCGGTAATGTGGACTTCACTTTTACAGCGAATTTGCCCATTTACTGTTGAAACATCGCCATCAACCTTCACTTCTCCACCAAGCAGAATGGAGCCATTTACACAGGAGACCTCACTAGCTTTTGAGTTTCGATCCAAGCTTATACTTCCATTTACACAGGAGACTTCGCCGACTTCACTGTTCTCACCTATATTTATTTCACCATTCACTGTGGTGCAGTTTCCATCAACTACAGCTTCATTACCCACAGTTATGGTACCATTTACAGAGCGTAAACTTCCCTTCCTCTGTTCTCCATCGCCAACTTTAATACTTTTATTGATATGGGTGTCTGAAGATGCGCCACAAGCCAACATCACAGTTGCTAAGGCTACTAAAGCAGTGTGTCTCATAAGTCTAATCTCCCAGGTCATTATTTTTTGTAAATTATTCATCATGGTGCTTTTATATAACCAAGTGCTGTGCCAGCCAGTAAAACCATATCCATAATTTATTGTTAATAATGATTATATAGATAGAATTTCTGAGCATTCTCGGACCAGAATAAGGATTGGAAATCATCATAATGATATGTCCCCATATCATCGTGATATAAGCGGGCAGTATTTTTTAGGGGTAACTATTGAAGGTTAAACAAATCTGGTACAACAATCTGATTGTGTAATGCCGCCAGTGTGAGCGGTGCCGTATCCTTGAGATAGCTTTCCATGGACTCGATCTCAGCCTGGGGAATGGCATATCGACTCACAAATTTGATGCTGAGAGGTGTATCAACAGCAGAATTGGTCGTCTCACTATTCGAGACAAGTTGCTCAATCAGTAGATCATTGGGATTGAGTATGCCTGTTGAACAGCCCCGATCCTCCAGCAAGCTCTTGAAAACTTCAGTCTGGTAACCGTAATGGGTGCAACCAAGGAATGCGAAAACATTTTCTGGTTTTTCATCAAAGCGTTCCAGGGCTTCGTCCACATACCCGTTTAACAGATTTCTACACCCCTGGCCACTGGCATCATTGGATATAGCGTGAGCCAATTCTGGACATTCCTGAGCGGATATGGCAGATTCATCTGCTGAGATAAGTCGTGGATAGGTGCCGGCCTCTGTGGTGGTTTCTGTTGCAAAAATAATCAGCTTGTGGTCTGGATATTTTTCCATACCTGCATTGACCAGAGTAACTCCTGCATCAACAATACCCTTTACCTCTACAGTGGCTTTGGAGGCAAAATCGGTGGCGTCATAGATGACACTAAGGGTGTTGCAGGCGATGGCTATTTTATCAGGAGAATAACGATTGAATGCTGCTTTTAAGAATTGATCAAAGAGATCTATGCGCTCTTTTTGAGTTTTAAGCGAGTTATAGCCAATACGGTCATCGGGTGTGGCATTGACATAGAGCAATTCCATGCCTTGTCCCAGGTTTTTCTGAGATAATGAATGTTCCAATCCGGCGCAGACTGACAAACCACCCAGCCCCGAATCTGTAATCATCCAGCGCATGATTTATTAAAGAAGCATCTTATGATAGTGACCCGTCATCAGGTCTTTCAATATGGGAATATGAATGCGCTTCATCTCAGTTATATCCTGAGATGGAAGTTCATAGGTAATAATGGGGATAGCCTGTTCCTTGCACCACGAGCCAAAAGAGCCTGGTGTGGCATAACCAACATCTGGGACCAACTCCAGACCACTGCGCAGTGCAATATCCTTCGCTATGGGTGAGGCATCAGGGTCATCGATACAACCGAGAAAACCATGAATCGAAACAATAAGTTTTGGCGTGATCTCCTGGATCAATTTTATGAGGGCTTTAGTCTCAGACTCTGAGGCAGCCGCAGCTCCCGGGCTCAGTGCTATATTTTGAGGAGTACTTGGTCGATTGCGGTAATAAACTGGATCAGGTGACCAATTGTCTGTGGGATAATTTCGATTGAGATCAACGCCTCGGGAATTACAGCGCGTACCTGCCAAAACACCGTCCGGATTAACAGCAAGAATGATTGAAGATTTTAACTCATGATCTTGAATTGATCGAAGACATTCTGAAAGGAGTATGGTAGAGAGTGATTCATCGCCATGGATGGAACCCATAATCAAAATTTGTGGTGAGTCTGATAATGGCTCAAAAACCTTCAGTACAGATTCCTTTTCACTATACCCATACCCACGGGAAATATAGTTGAGAGGTCCAAACTCAGAGGGAGAATGAGACATATTTAATTTGAATTAAACTCAGGCTTGGGCTTGAATATTATTCGAGGGCTGAACTTTTGGGATATCCTGATTCTTACAAGGAATGGTAAAATAAAAGACACTACCTACTGGCTCAGCATCCTTGTAGCCCACTTTTCCACCATGTTGCTCAATGGTCATTTGCGAAACAGCCAAGCCTAGACCTGATCCGAGACCCTTGGCAGTTTTACGAGAACTCAACTGGGCATATTTATCGAATATTTTATCTTGTTGATCCTTATCAACACCGGGACCATTATCTGTAACTGAGAAATAGAGAAACGCTTCACCGCCTTTCTTTATCTCCTCAAGCTTCACATGGATTTTTGTGCCCTTGGGTGTATGCTCTATGGCATTTCCAATAAAATTGGTGATGACCTGTTCAATTTTTAAAGCGTCGCAGTGACAGGGGGGCAGTCCATCTGGAGCGGAAGAGGTGACTTCTGTCTCATTCTGGTCTGCAACAGGTCCCAACATTTCGATTGATGTGTTGATGATGGGCTTGAGAGGTGTCTCAGTTTTATTGAGGACCATCTTACCAGCTTCAAATTTGGAAAGGTCGAGCATCTCATTCACAAGTTGCAGCATTTTTTGGCTGGTTTTGCGAATGGTTACGGCAATTTCTTTGATACGGTCATAGGGTTTTTCACCCATTTTTAACAATTCAGCAAAGCCAAATACTGAGGTAAGCGGGCTTTTCAGATCGTGGACCAACATGGCAGTAAAGTCGGCCTTAATACGTAAGGCCTGCTCCATTTTTTCTTGCTCGGCCTTTCTAATAAGGCGACCACGATAAAATACAAATCCCAGAAAAAGAACCAGAATGGCAATTGAGAATCCAAATACTACCCACATCACAGTAAAGGTCCTCTGGTATTCAATATCTTTTATAAACGCCTCACCTTTGAGCTCATCCAGCTCTCTATCACGTTTATCCAGCTCGTATCGAATTTCAAGCTCAGCAACACGACGATTACTTTGTTGTCGGTTAATCTCATCTCGAGTCAGCTGAAGTGCTTTCTGATAAACCAGAGCTTTACCAGGTTGACCAAATCTCGAATAGGCCACAGTCAGCAGATGATTTGCTCTCTCTATAGTGAGGAAATCTTGAATTTGTTCTGCAATGTTTAATCCTGATAATAGAGATTGAATGGCCTTGGTTTGATCTGCCTCCTGCATGTATAGATCACCCATTTGCAGATATATCTCGGCGGAAATAGCATCTTCACCTGCGGCTTCAGCCAGTTCCTGACCCTGTTCGTAATAAAATATCCCCTTGGGAGTGTCACCAGATTCCTGATAGACCCTGGCCACATCGCTTAAGGCAACGGCAATATCACCCTGGTCTCCAATGGTTCTTTTCATTTCCAGAGCATCCAGGAAATATTTTTGAGCCGTGCTGAGCTGGAATTGATGGTAGTGAAGTTCACCCAAGCTAGTATACAGGTTCGCCAGAAGTTTAAAGGCATCATTTTCATCAGCGATAACCAAAGCCCGTTCAAGATGATTCTGAGCTTCTTCAAAACGGCGTAAAATCATCAAGGTTTGAGCAAGTTTGTTCTCACTGCGGAGTACACCTTCATGATCATTTAATTTTTCATGAATACCAAGGGAACGTTCAAAGAAACGGAGGGCTTTTTCTGTCTGACCCCACTGGGAAAAAACATCGCCAACCATCATGACCGTCGCAGCGACTTCTTCATCTTTACTGATATCCTCAAAAATCATAAGGGCTCGCAAGAAATAATCCAGGCTCTGGTCACTTTGATTGAGCAAGCTATAAGTTCGACCAATTGTTCTCAGTGTAATAGCAAGTTGATAATCATCAGAAAGAGATTCAAAGATGTTAAGCGCCAGCATGGCATGATCAAGAGCGTCGCGATAATTTGCCTGTTCAATATAAAAGAGAGTCAGGTTTGTATGTGCCACAGCCTGACCATATTGGTCCTGCAAAGAAATGGCTAAATCTAATGCCAGGTTTGCATAGCGTTGGCTTTTGCCCCATTCTTTGCCGGCATGTGCTTCTGAGAGTTGATTCATTAAATCAACAGTCTCACCCTCTGTGGTGCTGCGTAGTATCTTTTTCAGGCTGTCTATTTCAGCGGATTCTTCGGCGAAAAGTCCTGAGACCATGAAAATGAAGAGACACGCAGTTAGTAATCTGACCGGTACTTTAATAATCAAGGTGACTCCACTAAATATTAGTTACTAATCCAGGTTTCAACACAAACCCATCATAGAATGACCGTCAATCTAGTAAATTTATTCTAGTGTGTCAATTTGTTGCTACTTTATTCTGAAAGTGAGGATATCTTAATTTTCCAATTGATTTGGAAACAAATGTCTGGTTTTTATATTTACAAACATATGAATAAATATATAAGCATGCTCCTTTTATGGGCCGTATCTCTATCTGCACAGGGGATTAATGCGGAAATCAAACTTGATGTAAAAAATCTTGACGATGTTCCGCGCCAGGCTGTTTCTCAACTGGCCTCCGATATTGCCTATTACATTGAAAATACTGAATGGACATTTGAAGATTTGCCAACTGATTTTACCATCCAGGCGACGATTTATCTGGACAGTTACATCGAGTCCGGCTCCCAGAAAATTTATACCGGTAAAGCTTTCTGGGGAAATGGTGATGACCAAAAGTACTTTGATAAAAGCTGGCAGTTCACTTTTAATCCAGGTGATGCGCTTTTGCGGTCGAGAAGTTTTAATTCTCTCACCTCATTTTTGGATTATTGGGTGCTGACAATACTTGGCGGAGACCTTGACACCTGGAGTCAGTTTGGTGGCAGTCAACTCTATACAGAAGCACGCCAGGTAGCCCGCAATGGCTCCAATGATTCTTTTTCGCTTGGATGGAAGGATCGATTGGAAGACATCGAAAAGTTGAGTCGAAGCCAGAATTTCAGAAAAATGAAATTTGCCTATTATGAAGCTATTGATCAGTGGGATTCAGGCAACAAAGATGAGGCTCGAGAAACGCTGGTTGAATTGATGCGAAATTTGGAATCCAGTATTAAAATGCAAGAGTCCCGCAACTTTACCAAAAATTTTCTGAATGCTAAGCATAAGGAATTAGCAAGCTTCCTTTATGAAGTCGGTGAAGTTTCCTATTTGCAGCGACTGAGTAGAGCCGATGAGGATCATCGCGATCATTATGATCAGATCTTGATTGACTGGTAAAGCTTCCATGGTGGCAGCTTCAATTTCACCCCTTTTCACCTCCCCCATGTTATGATCATTCTAGAAACCAAGCGTCTCTTGCTCCGGAGAATGACTCTGGAGGACAATGATTTTATCCTGGAACTATTAAATGGCCCGAAGTGGGTAAAGTATATCGGTAGCCGCGATGTTGACACACTTGAACAAGCCAGAGATTATCTTGAGACTCGTGTTTTACCAAGCTACGAAGCTCTGGGTTTTGGGTTTTACATCATTGAAAGACTGTCTGATCAGATTCGGGTTGGTAATTGTGGCCTCACGCATCGGGATGGCATGGAACATGCAGATATTGGTTATTCCCTCCTTGAGCAATATGAGGGACAAGGTTATGCCTATGAAGCGGCCAGTGCCGTGCTGAAATACGGTTTTGAAACCCATAAGTTGGACCATATTGAGGCTATTGCAACCAGCAACAATCGTCGCTCGCTTCATTTGCTGAGAAAACTTGGGATGCATTACAAAAAAATGATAGAGTTGCCAGGCGATGACGAGGAACTGATGCTTTTCGGAATCGACGCGCCAAACGAGGAGAAATCAAATGAGACTCATTAAATCACTACTGATGATGAACATGTTGCTTGGTCTAATGAGTTGTCAGGAAACACTCACAAATGAAGAATGGCTGGTCACATTACCTTCCCCCTGGACATTGACCCAGGAACAGATGAGTGAGACACTCCCTCAATTCCAACTGCGCTTTCCTGATTTTCAACAACGCCTTAAACATATCGCATTGTGGCGAGTCGGCACCCCCTATGAAATCTTTAAGTTAGGTGAAGAAGCTGAACCAGACCTTGATCCGATTATCCGTTATGATGTTTCCGACTGCACTGGTCACAACCTTACATCCCTGGCTGCAGCAAAAAGTTCAAGCTGGGATGAAGCTCGAATAAACATGATACAGTTGCATTACAAAGCTGACTCCAATGGCATCAAACAGCCTACTTACCGATCGAGATGGCATTATACTGTTGATCGAATTACCATGAATCCCAATACAGTGGACATTACCCAGACTCTGCTCCCCAAAACAGCACTTGATTCAGTGAATATCACGTTGAATCAAAAGGAAGATGGCGAGGAATTTCTTGATCTGAGCTGGAACCGCAATATGACTGCTTACTACATACCCAACAATGAGATCACACCGGAACTACTGGCCAAATTACCTACTATCGCTGGAGTGACTTTTGTAAAACCAAATTACTTCAAAATGGGAATCGTCATGGGTCATGAGGGGATGATAATAGATGGAAAATTTCTTGTTCATGCCTCACAAAGTGCAGGCGAAACAGTGAAGCTGGATTTTCTGAAGTATTACTTCCCTGCAGAAGGTCCGTTTTTTGGTGGCATCATGATTTTTGAGTTTAAAGAAAACAGCTAATAAATTTTGGGAACCTATTATGATAACTAAAACACTATCCACCACACAACGGGATCAATTTCTTAACATCACTTCCCTGGTTATGGAAGCTTTGGCTGAGAGCAATGTGAAATCTGGAATCCTGACAGTCTTTGTTTCACACACAACTGCAGGAATTACCATCAATGAAAATGCCGACCCTGATGTGACTCGAGACTTAATCAATATTCTCGACCGAACCATCCCATGGGATCATGCCGATTATAAACATTTTGAGGGAAATACGGCAGCTCACATGAAAGCCTCGCTCATGGGTAATTCCACTCAGATTATAGTTGAGGAAGGTCGATTGCAGCTCGGGACCTGGCAGGGAATCTATTTTTGTGAGTTTGATGGACCGCGTGAACGAAAAATACGTGTGAAGGTGGTAAGTTAGGACTAAGGAATTTTATTCCTGAAAAGCTCCTCAGAAAATTTAGCGCCACTCTCCGGATGTTTTAATGATCGCATGAGGACAAAACTGTATAGAAGTGGATTTATCTCCTGGAGCTCATCTAAGACCCCAACAATCTCTTCATCTAGATATCCTAACAAACCAAGCGCATAGTTTTGATTCAGAATATCCACTGCCGGTAGCGGATAGTCACTACCATACAGCAGTCTGGAATGCAGATCTGGGCGTGCTAGAATTCCCTTTAATGAATTTCCAACTTGATTGACCAGGGTCATTCCAGAAATATCAGCAAATAGTAATCCCTCATAAACTGGGTCATCAATCAAACGCATAAATAGTAAGAAATTGTCAACTTCTGGAAGTTGGGAATCTTCCAGGTCCTGAGATGTCCCTGATGTGGCGCAGTGACAGATAATAACTTTTACCTGTGCGTCAAGTGCACGGCGCAATAAGAGCGGATTACCAAGATGTTGTCTACCGTGGGAGTCCAGCGCCTGTTCTTTGCCAGCATGACTTAAGAGTACCATATCCAAACGGTTCATCGCGTCATAGAATGGGTCACACAGGGATGAAGATGGATCAATTCCCTGGGCATTTGGTAACCACTTGACAACCCGAACCCCTTGAGTGGCCCACTTCTCAAGCTCAGCCACAGCATCCAGTCTATAGGGGTGGATTGAAATTATAGGGACAATTTTGTCAGGGTGAATTTGCCCCAATTTAACAACATATTCATTGGGAATGTAAATTTCATAGTTGTCTGGATCTTGATCACCGTTTTCTTTGTAGAAATGATCCAGGGCCAGACTTTTAACACGAAATTCACCAGGAATTTTTTCGATTTGTGCCAGGAGGTGCTGCATATATTGTTCGTCGGCCAATGCTTCATTGGTAACACTACCAGCATTCATGAAATGATTAAAGCGCGTAAGTTTGAAGGGGTGCAAATAGGATCGTGTATCAGGGTGTACTTCGATGCCACTTGTCGTATTTCCCAATCCCAGGATATGAACATGGTGGTCCACAAGTGTGTCACCCTGAAAAGGAGCGAAAGCGCTATCAACGAGAGCCTGTGCCTGGGGGCTTAATGCTTTGTCAATATCTGGGACTAGATCTGTGTCGCATCCTGAGAAGGTCAGGATAACAAGAACCAACAGCAACTTTGCAAATAAATGGAAAAGGGAGCGCTGTTGCACTCCCTTTTCCCATATAGTCAGATCTCTAGAGTTTAGTTTCAGCAACCACACTAGAGACATGTTCAGCAGTTACTTTAAGAGCTGCTTTTTCATCATCATTCAGTTTGACTTCGATAATTTTTTCGATTCCGCCAGCGCCAATAACACAGGGGACACCGATAAACAAACCATCAATATCGTATTCACCTTCGCACAAGGCTGCGCTTGGGATGACACGTTTTTTGTCCAATAAGTAGGATTCAGCCATATCGATGGCAGACTGAGCAGGGCTAAAGAATGCGGAGCCGTTGCCCAGCAGCTTAACAATCTCACCACCGGCCATTCTGGTTCGTTTTTCAATAGCTTCCAATTTATCAGCATCCAATAATTCGGTTACAGGTACACCACCCACTGTAGCCAGTCGAGTCAACGGAACCATAGTATCACCATGTCCACCAAGAACGAGGCAAGAGACATCTTGTGTTGAGTAGCCAGTTTCCATAGCGATAAAGGCTTTGAAACGTGAGGAGTCTAACGCTCCAGCCATACCGATAATTTTATTCTTTGAAAAACCGGAGACCTTGTAAAATGCGTAGACAATGGCATCCAGGGGATTGGATACAACAATTACAAATGCATCAGGGGCATATTTTTTAACATTCTCAGCAACATTGGAAATGATTTTTAGATTGATTCCCAGTAAATCATCGCGAGACATACCTGGCTTGCGAGGGACACCTGCAGTAATAATAACCACGTCTGAATCAGCGATATCAGCATAATCACTGGTTCCGGTGATATTGACATCATAGCCCTCCAGGGGACGCATTTCCATGAGATCCAGAGCTTTTCCTTTTACCGATCCCTCAAAGTCTGGGATATCTAAAATAACAACATCACCCAATTGTTTCTGGGCAGAGATAAGAGCCAGAATCTGACCGATCTGTCCCCCACCGATAAGTGATATTTTTTTTCTACTCATTTTTTAACTCCTCCTAATGGGTTAGATATAAATTTTTGATTGTTTAAAAGATTCAATTCCTGTGCCATAATAGCGAACTTTCGCAAGTAGTGTCAAGATTATTGACTGTCCCCCGTCCGCTTTCCTCCCTTGATAATAGTTTTCCAGATATCCTCAATGACTTCAGCTGGAATGCGTCCGGCTGACTTTTCAACAAGACGATTTATCAAATCTTTTTCCCGTTCAGGTGTAAACAAGGGAATGCCTTGCTCCGTTTTTAACCCTCTAATAATAATAGCCTGGTCAATTCTGTCCTGGATCAGATTTAAAATTTTTGAATCGAGGTCATCTATATTTTTTCGATGTTGGGATATTTTCTCTGACATGGATACTAATATAGCCGAAAAGCTCTCTAGCCGAGACTCATTTTCAATTCCTAATACGTAATTCATAAATCCTAATTACATTGTAACCATGGTTGAACGTACTTTTTTTTCTGAATGGATACTCCCCATTGTCTCTGAACCTATCCGAGATGGCTATATATCCATCGCTGATGGGAAAATTATCGCTGTAGGTAAGCAGGTCGATTTTACTGGAGATAAGAAGGCAGTTCAAGATCTAGGTTTTTCCGTAGTTTGCCCTTCTTTAGTGAATGCCCTCTTCCATCCGGATTACCCGGTAGCCGATCCACAAACAACACCTCGCGGTTCTTTTTTAAATTGGCTTCATTCAGGCAAAAATGCTTCGCGACTTAGTTCAAAACTTGAAGTAGAAAGCGAACTTCTCAGCGCCATCAAACGGGGTTATGACTATGGAACCGCTGCCATTGGTATCCGTACGAGACACCCTGAAATCAGTCAGCACCTCGAGAATTCAGGACTCTATTCAGTCGTTTTTGAAATGCTCCATGGTTTTCGAGATAGTAATGCCTTTGAAATCTGGAACAATCGAGGGCAATTTACTAACACAGATCTAACCCGGTTCCATCACTCCGGGGAATTTTTATTTAATCTGGCACCAGAAGTTTTCAGGCAGATATCTCGATCTGAAGAGCGCACTGCCTTGCCCATGTCCTTTATGAAAGATGAGGATATCTTTTTCCTCAAGGGGCAGGGCCGAATATATCAATATCTCCTGGGTAAAGAGGATATGGATTACAGATGGCAGCCACCGCGTACTTCCCCACTTCGATATTTTGTGAGTAATGCCTTTGCAGCCAAAGAGACTATTTTAAGTCAAGTTATCCTGCTGGAAGAGGAAGAGTTAGATCTGCTCAAAGCCCGATCTGAGGTTTTCCATATGTGCCTTCATCCACGCTTCGATCGTCAGTGGGAGCTGGGTACTGCACCGGGTCAATTGATACAGGACAAGGGTTTTAATATCTGTCTGGGCACTTTTGCTGAACATATGGATATTCGGGCTGAAATGAGGTCCGCTTCTGCTGAATATGGTTTCAAACCCGAAGAAATAATTAAGATGGCAACCCTCAATGGAGCCAAAGCACTTGGCCTGGTCGATAAAATCGGAAGTATTGAGGTGGGCAAGGATGCTAAGATTTTTTCCATTCCCTCTACTACCACTATTTCTGATCCCTATCATATCATTCTATTTACCAACGAACAACTACGTCAGGTGTCCTGAACAAAACTTCTTCCAATAAAAAAGAGCCGATAAAACTCGGCTCTTTCTATCCAATTAAATCTAAACTTAACTTAAAAGGTCCAGCGTAAACCAAGGGTGGGAAGTGCTTGAACACCTTCCTTAAGATTACCCATTCCATCTACTACAAAATTATTGCTGATTTCTACTTCAGTTCCAATGGAAAGATGCTCATTGGCATTGTACCAGATCTGCGGTTCACCCAAAATCACGATTTGTGTTTCATCTGAACCAAATTTATCCTGAGACCAGAGATCAAAAAATCCTGAAAATTCAATATTCCCATCCATGAGGGGTACAAACCAGGTTGTGGTCAGCTGAAAATCTGGTGAATCTGCTCCCTGGGCGGCACGATAGAGAATGTCGATTGGCAGTGCCACAAAGCCCAGGTCTAGATAGTAATTGATTCCTGCAAGCCAAACTTGGTCAATGGGAAAGTCGGATGCTACACCATCGTTGTATTGAATGGTCGCAGATAGATTATTTACAGGAAGTGTAAAGGAGCGGGCGATTTCCCAGTAAGCCAGATTTCCATTATTCACCCCAGGGGTATTATACTCCATATCCACAAACCAGAAGGTGGAACCGTATTGGTCTGGTTTAAACATTTCAAGGGTGGAAACGAGGTACTCCCTATCTCCAGAGGCTTCATAGTGAAGTTGCAAATTTTGAGCCGTAGTGAATGTACTGAGTAGTAATGTGAGGCTGACGATTTTATGAAGCATTGTGTTTCTCCTAAGCTATTTCGCTAAATCGACATCTCGCGAATGAAGCGACCGGGTTCCTTGGCATCCTCCGTGAATTTCATGCGTCGCAAATAACGCTGATGAACCGGCACATTGCAATAGGCAACATAGGTATGAAATCCTTTTTCCTGGACCATTTCACGGAACTCTCGGAAAAAATAGCGTGCACTTTCAAAATCACGATACATGGGTATTTCATAGTCGAGATGAATTTGAATAATACCATTCTCCAGTCGCTCATAAATAAAGAGACCTACCGGGACCACATTTCTGGTAATAAATACAGATCGGTATTGTCGCAGTTCGTCAACAACTACATCAGGGAAATGTTTTCGTATATCATGGAGATAAAATTCGATAAACCGCGGTAAAAATATACTCGTATCCCAGGAGATGGGGATGAGATGGAAATGCTCCTTCGTCAGGGCAATACGCACGAGGTAGTAGATATTTACGCCGACGATAAAGCCATTCACCACCAAAATCGGATATAGTTGCAGAATAGCTCCATAAATTGTAAACGCTATGGCGCCCACCAAATTTATCCATCTTAAACGACGGATATTTGTCATGGTCAGTGAAACGGCCACTACAACAGAAGCGATATATCCTAACCATTCTGTCCAATCCATCATCATAAGAGGGTCAGACTCCCATCATTTCCATTTAATTTTACATTGGCACCCAGGGGCAGGGTCATTTTGCGCATCCCGTGTCCATAGGCCACATCTGACACAATGGGAAAGTCCACTTTACCAATAATATCTCGCACAAGTTCATCCAGTAGAAAATCATCTTCATCAGCATTTTCCCAGGTATCAATAAACTGACCCAACATGAGTCCGTTAATTCGATCTTCCCCATGGAAAAAACCAGCCATTTTGAACTGACTGAGCATGCGATCCAGATGTTGTGCATTTTCTCCAATATCTTCCAGAACCATGATACCACCAGCTACATCTGGGAAATATGGAGTTCCCATGAGATTATTGAATAGCGATAAACAGCCACCTACCAGAGGTCCCTCACCTGTTCCTTCAGAGAAAATGGCGTGGGGCCTATCGCTGGGGTTTTTAAGAACCTGTCCTGGCATGGGCTTGGTGATCAAATCCCAAAAAACCTGTTCTGTGTAGGGATCAATACCCTCCTCAGCAGCCATTTCAACTGCTGCCATCACACCAGATATGGCTACCAATCCTGTCTCTACAGCCAGAGCGCATTGCAGAGCAGTTATGTCGGAATAACCAATGAAAAACTTAGGGTTTTGAGCGATAAGTTCATAATTCAAATCATCCAGGAAGCGTGGAGTACCATAGCCCCCCCTGCTACAAATGATAGCGTCAATTTCATCATCTTCAAAAGCCCAGTGGATATCAGCTAGCTGTTCTGGACCGTGCCCGGCAAGATACTTATTCTTACTGCGGAGGTTAGGACCTTCCTTGATTTTGAATCCTTTTGAGCGGAGATAGTTCAGCCCACGGTCAAGTTTTTCAGGAGATGGGGCTGAGGCTGGTGAGATTACAGCAAAGGTGGCACCAGGTTGAATAGGATCAGGTGTAATCATGGAACTTCCTTACTTCAAAAAAAGAAGGGCACTCACAGGGAGCGCCCTTTTCAAAATATTTTTATAGATCGTCTAGAGCTTCTTTGGCCTCTGCTTGCAACCCACGATCACTTTCACTTGATGCATTGGTATTAATTGCCATATTTAACCAATCAGCAGCAGCTTTTTCATCATCGAGTTCGTCGTAACAGTATCCGATGTAAAGCATATTGCGGATATCTTTTTTATCCAGATCATGAGCCTTCTTGAAAAATTCCAGGGCTTCTTCAAATGAAGCTTCCGGGGGTGTGGCATAAATAATACTGGCTATCTGGCGTTCAATCCATGATAAGTCAGACAGGGCATAGTGCCAGCGACCCATAACATGGTAATTTCCGGCATTGGATGGATCGTACTTGATAGCCAACATGGTATGGTCTCTCATACCGTAGGAATTTTTAATTTTCTGTTCGGTGCCCTCGGCTTCACCAATCTGACCATGATGAATGGCGTACCATTTATGTCCACCAGCACTTTTATCATTCAGGGCGAGTGCCTTTTCTGCATAGGTCCTGCCGTCATAGATGTATTGTTTTTTGTATTCAACATCGTTGGGTTTACGATCAGCAAAATCGAAATATCCACGACTGATCTTCCATAATACTTCTTCGTTTTGTCCATCGAGTTTCTCAGCAGCTTCGAGAAGCTTCATAGTGGCTTCGTAATCCTTGGCATCGTGAGCAACCTCCGCCTGCATGAGCAGATCAGCAAAGGGATCTACTAGAACTTCAGAGTCTTCTACAGCATCCTGGGCTACACCGAAAACGGCCAAACTCAGGATCAACAACATTGCCACACTTCTTTTCATATATCCTCCTTATTCATTATTCCTGGATAATATCGTGGTGATCAAATAGCACCACTCGTTGCACCATCTTGCCTGTGCCGTCAAACTCTTCCAGCACGGTGCGATTCTCAGAATCAATGTATTTGTAACGTCGCTCCGTTAGAATTTTATCTGCCAGGTCATCCTTGAGAATTTCACGATCTTTGCGTCGATCATCCCTATACAGGGTCACTCTAGAGTACAGTGTTTGCCCCATCACACCTATGATGAAATAACCTGTTTCGCGTTCAAATTCGTTGTACTCCCTGCGAATCATAAAATTGGAATTGGCCGGAACAAAGGTGTTCCCGAAAATAGTCCTGAATAGAGCCATCTCAGAGGGGTCATTCTGGAATTTACTTTCCTCTTTAAGACGCCCCATGGCATCAAATAACTTGCTGGAGCGATGATTTCCATACTCATCATACTCATTCTCGATGTGTTCATGAAGAGTATGCTTTTCGTTGAATCGTTTGATCAATACCGGGTTTTCACCACTGAGGATAACCAGGGTAAATGATTTATCTTTCAAGACTTTCAGGGGGACTGACTGAGCAGAGCCAGGTTTGCCCCAGCCGGCATAGCTATAGCTTGAGTCCTGTGCCTGGACACTTAAACATACAAGAGCAATGATAAATCCGATAAATGTTTTCATGTTTGGCTTAAAAACTACACCTCCTGCTAAAAATACAAAGTACTATGTGATTAATCCGGACATTGAGCTCGCCGAAATGTCCACAAAAAAAGGCAGCTGATGATCACTGCTTTTTTAGGAGCTCATCAACACAAGAATACTTGGCAAATGTGTATCAATTGTAGAATTGATTTTACTAACGTAATAGCAAAAAAATAAAACCGTCTAGGTTTTGCGTTCCTTCTTCTTGGCTGCGGGAAAAAGGATATTATTTAGGATTAATCGATAGCCTGGTGAGTTCCTGTGTAAGGATAGTTGAGTCGGTGGATCCCCCACAAAGTGTTGATAATCCTCTGGATCATGACCCCCAAGAAAAGTGAAGGTTCCTTTTCCCAGAGCCCCATGGATGTACTTCACCTGCTCCTGGCCAGGAACATCACCCATAACCACCACATGCTTTTTAATGGTGGATCTTCGAAATCCTGTTGTTTGTCCCATGAATCCTTTGATCACTCCTACATGGTTCTGGGTGAGCATGGTGGGTACAGGATCCCATTTGGCAGAGAACTCAAAGAGGGTAAAATAGTCTGCCTCCGCCCCACGGGTCCGAGGTCGATCGCTGGGTGGTTCATCAATATTACTGTACTCATAAACCATTGGATCTGTGATTATCTGGTAATTCTCAAATGCCATGGTTTTACCAAATGCCAGTTTGGACTGAGCTTGAGGATCAACTGGATCATGATCATATGGCGTTGCCGCTATATCCACTCCCTCGGCAGACAAAGCGATGTCCAGGGCATCTGTCGCACTACACATTGCAAAGACAAAGCCACCATTCAGCACATAGTCCCGAATTCTTCGAGCAACGGCCTTTTTCTCCTCAGAGACACTGGGGTAGCCTCTCAGCGTGGCAAAAGCTTCATATTCACTTTGTTGTTTTCTGTACCAGGCAGCGTTGCGATAATTGCGATAGAATTTTCCATACTGTCCTGTAAAATCTTCATGGTGAAGATGCAGCCAGTCGTAATCACTGAGTTTTCCATCCAGGACCTCGGCATCCCAGATCACATCATACTCAACTTCAGCATATTCCAGCGCCAATGTGACTGCATCATCCCAGGGTTGTTTTCCAGGTGGCGAGTAGACTGCAACCTTTGGTGCCTTTTCAAGGAGGACAATATCCATGTTGTTGGATTCAATAGTGGCATAGATATTAAGCTCAGCACCAGGAGGGGCTGTTTCAAATTTCACATCCCTGAGTCTCAATTCTCGAACAATATCTGCATAATTATCTATGAGAAAACTACCGCCACGATAATTCAACAACCATTCAATGTCGATATCGCGCTCCAGAACCCAAAAAGCTACTCCATAGGCTTTGAGATGATCGGTCTGGGTTTCATCCATTGGGATCAAAATCTTTTGTGAGAACAGCGTACCTGTTAGCAGGAATATTCCCAATAATTGTTTCAACCGCATCATGAACCACCACCTATTAGATTTCTTAACCTGATTCTCAGCTCCTGAATACCAAGGTATTGGGGATGATTGATGATCACTTCCTCATAGAATGGAATAGCAGCCTGAGGAGCATTTTGTGTGAATTGAAGTTCTTCTCCACGCCAGACCAGGACATGCGCTCTCCAGGGTGAGTCGGAATAAGTATTCAAAAAATTGTCCATGGCTTTGATTGCCTCGCTTGAATTATCCAGAGCCAGGAGAATCTGAATGGACCTCACACCAGCCTCATCTGCAATGGAAGTTGCCTCACCTCGAATATCCCCAAGGGTTTTGACAGCCTCTGTGAGTTTGTGCTGGGTTACAAATCTTTCTGCTTTCAGATAACTTTGCAGTTGAGGGTCATTTTCCTCTCCATTGCCATCCAACAAGGCCATCAATTCAAGACCATCATTAAATATTGGGTCTGCAGGAGATGCAGCCCCGCTCAAATTCAGCAATTCCCGTTTTAAGCGAGGAATGTCACCTTGATGAATTCTTATTTTGATTCTGGAGGCAACAATATGTGGTGCATCCTCATCGATGTTCAATTCATCCACGATCTCCGCCAGGACATTTACTGCGGCTAAAGTATCACCTTTGACTAACCAGGCATCCACCAACCTTCTTCCTCCTGCAAGTCGAATTTCATCGCGAGGGGCATTAGAAAAAATGTTTTGAAAACCACGAATGGCGCGATCTACATCACCACTCACCATCAACTGAATTTCAGCGATATGAAACGAAGCCTGAAAAGCCTCATTGGTTCGAGGGAGCAGGGTTTGCAAACTATCGTACAACTTCAAAGTCCTTTCCAGCGAGGCATCCTCATCACTGGGAAATCTGACATCAAGATCCAAAAACTGATTCCCCTGGAAATAACCACTTAAGGATTTGTAGCTTTCCTCTCGCTGGAGTCGGTATTCATAGGTGGAGGCCAGGTTTAGAAGCGCTTCACCAATTTGACGTTTATCCTTACTGTTTGCTGAGATGAATAGAAATAAATCAGCTGCAGGGACCCAGGCTTGCTCAGCCATGAGATCGTTGGCGATAGCCATGACATCCTTCATGGAGCGACTTATATCTGAAGCAAGAATGGTTCTGGCACATTCGGCATAGTGCTTTTCATGGAGAAGAATTTTAGCCTGGGCCAAAACCAGAGTTTGATGTCCCCCTGGGAGTGCCATTCGCCGCTTCATGTTGGCATTTATCAGCTCGAAGGCCCCGTCATTCTCAAGAAGCCGGATGAGTTGATTGCTTATATGGTCCAGCATACCTGGATTTTTGTCAAGATGGGAGAGGTATTCCCTGCTGGCAAGATCATAGTCATGCACTGCAGCATAGATGCGTGCCAGATCAAAGGCAAAAGCCTGGGGGTCATTTATAGTAATTCTGCCCTCTTTTAATAGCTCAATGGCTTCTGTGGTTGCACCGGCTTGTAGCATGGCATTGGTAACTGAGGTATAAATAAATTTGTCATTGCGGTTCTTCTGAATAATCCTCTGCCAGTCCAGTACAGCTTCCTCTTTCCGATCAAGTAGATAGAGCAAACTGCCCTTCTCAGCTGAAAGACGGGTATTCTTCGATTGGGTTTTTAGAATGTCCTCCAGAATTTCAAGCAGAACCGGGGCATTTTCCGGACCTGGCATGAGATTGCTCACGCGGAAATAAACGTTATAGTTGCGTGGATTTTTATATAAGATTTGGAGATAGAGATCTACCGCCTCTTCCGTTCTACCCAAACGAGCGAGGGATGACGCTCGCTGCTCTAAAATCTGATCCTGTGGCTTGGTTCGACCTGGCAGACCTTGGGCTTTTGCCGTATCCAGCAGCAAGAGAGGAATAGCTAGAATAACAAGCAGAAATCCTGTGAGGAATCTATTCATTGATTTCAGCCTCCAGACGATTGAAGTATTCGCGGATCAGAGCTTGCTCTTCCCGCGTGTAATCCTGTTTCAGGCTAAATATCAATTCTTCGTAGAGCTGATTACGAGTTTCGCCAAGATCCTCAGGTAGGTCGTCCCTACCAGTCCAGAATGGATTCGATCCAGCTGTCTCAGATTTTCTCTTCTTACTGAAATCTTTCTTGGTTGCAGATCGCTGGGCGTCCAGGAGTCGACTCAGTATGCGTTCCTGCTGTTCGTGAATCTTCTGAGAAGGTCTTTTCGCCTGCAGCTTTTTAGCGACCTCTTCCATTTCATCACCAATTTTACCCAGATCTCCAAGCATGCGGGAATCTGAGCCCATGCCATTCTCAATCTGCTTGAGTGCCTCACGTAGTTGCATTTGTTGGCGGGCAAGTTGTTGCATCATGGAGGGACTTCCAGCGCCCATTTGCAGCATGGTTTGCTGGTTTAGACCTTCTTGCTGTCCTGCCATTTGCTGCAATTGCTGCATATATTCACTAAAGCCACTGGATTCCCTGGATTGCTGGAGTGATTCCATGGAATTGGCCAATTGTCTGGCCATACGATTCAAACTTTCTCGGGCGGCAGCCTGTGATTGTGAGGATTGACGGGGGTTTCTCGCCTCCAGACCCTTGATGGCTTCTTGCATCTGGGCTTGTATGACACCCATGGATCGACCCATTGAAGGCGAAACAGCAAAAGTTTTGTTACCTAACTCCTGAAGCTCTGCTGATAATTGCTGCAGCCCCTGCATGAGACCCATCTGAGAGTCAGCATAATCCCTGAGCAGTGAACTCTGGCGGGAAGTCCTTGCAGTAGGTCCCTCCAAATCCTCCTGGGATTGTGAAAGTCTTAAGGTCTTTAGTAAGGCAGAACGAAATTCAGACATCACTTCTGCCATCATTTGCTGCTGAAGCGCCGATTGCATCTGACTCGATTGGGCGGCCATCTTTTTCAATGACTTCTCGGCTTGCTCTGAAGGGGGCATGGCTTGGGACATTTGGCCAGATTTCATGAGAGAGGCTGCTTCCTCAAGGTTTTCGCTGATTTGTTCTTGCTCCATTTGTTCTTGTAAATCCTGAACAGATTCAGAGGAGAGATCTTCAGATTGGTTAAGTAAGTCCTCTAAAGTCTCTGCCAATTCCTGTGCCTTATCAAAATCACTTGATATTTGCTCTTCCTGCATGGCTGCATCAGCTGTGTCACCATCCTGAATATCGGAGTTTAAGGTTTCCTGTCTTTCGGCAAGATCATTCAAGCGGGTAGCCAGCTCATCAATTTTTTGTTCAATCTCAACCTGCTTGAATATTTCCAGTGTACGCTCAACACTTTTCTGAAAATTTTCCATGGCAGCTTGAAAATCCTCAAGGGCTGCTTCCATCTCCCTGGGATTATCTTTTTCCATAGCTTCTTGGAGACGTTCCATGGCCTCCTGAAGTTCTGGTGTGATGAGCTGCTCCATGAGTTGTTGGAGTTCGGCATATTTATCCAGGGTCTCATCACTAAAAAGGTTTTGTTCTTCGGCAGAGGTCATCATCTGATCTAGCTGTTCACTGATGTTCTCTAGTTGTTCCTTCAGGTCTTTAACCTGCTCAATGGCCTCATTGGCTTCCTGTTGCTGTTCCCAGGAAAGATTGGGATCCTTTTGTACTTCCAGGGCTAGTTCGCTCACCTTTTCCTTGATTTCTTTAACCACTTCAAGGATATCTTCCTGTTCCTGCTTGACCTGTTCATTACCTTGAGCAATTTCCTCAAACATCTCATCCAGAGAAGGCAACCTAGCCAGCCATTTTTGAGAGGAGGCCTTTTGATATCCATCCACACTATTGTTATCCCAAACCGTAAACCAATATTGTATGGCATCTTCGGGCATCATACTCACATCGTTCAAGTCCCAGGTAAAGTTAAATTCAAGAGAGCTCAAATCAGTTCTCGGTAAATCGACCTTCAATTTATATACCGTGGTGTCTTCCATGAGATAGTCAGGATGCTGTATCTGGTAGTTTAGCTCCAGACTGGAGAAGCCAAAATCATCATCCAATTTCAAACGGGTTGGGAGGATCATCTTATCACCTATAATCACATCCTGCCCTGGAACTAAAACTCTGATAACCGGTGCAACATCAGTGGCGACATAAATGGGATATACCAGTGGATCCAGATTGTTTACATCCTCATGATCTACCAGCTCGATCCAGACCTGGTCGGCCTTATTGAGAGTAAATGCGACCTTAAAACGAGTTCCCATCATCTCAAGAGGGATTGATTTCGAATTCTCAAAATGAAGTACTCCAGAAGCGATATCTTTCGAAGCAAGCCCCTCAATACTTATACGAGATCCTCTGAATCCGCTAATGTCCATAATGTTACGGGTAAATATTTCTGTTGGGAGTCTGGTATATGAAGGAGGTCGAATGCGAACCGTTAAATCCTGTACCAATGGACGATTGATGACCTGGACATTCACTACATTTGAATGGATTTCATCCCAGGGTTCCCATGAGCGATTGTTCGCAACCCTGGCAATCGTTGTAAAACTATTCAGCAAATGATTCATGGGTAGCTTGAAGCTTTTATCTGTCACATCCACAGCGAATACGTTAGTGTCCTTCCGCGTTTGGATGATCAACTCAACTTTATTCAAATCACGTCCGCTAATCAGCCCGGATAAAATGAGGCTGTCACCTGCTAATACCTGATGTGTTGTTGCACTTAGATTTATTTGAAGAGGTAATGGATATTCAAAGGCAATTTCAGGTTGACTCAAACGCGTAATGGCAGCGTTTGTATCCTGAAAATTAATCACGTATAGCAATAGAAGTACAGCGATTCCAATACCAGTTCTTTTTAGATAGCTATAGATTTTATCGGTTGGAAACAATAGACCACCTGGAACTTGTTCAATGACCTTAATCCCGGACTGAACAGCTGCCTGATGTAGACTATCAGAAATACCATCAGGTGTTTTCCTGTTACTCAGTTGGACTGTATTTAGAATCCGATCTCCGATTTCAGGGAGTCTTTCACCGATTTGGAGAGCCAGGTTTTCAGGTTTGGTAGATTCAATTTGTTGCCTTTTTAATAGCCAATATATCCCGAAAATCCCTCCTACCAGAAGCAGACCCAGGCCACCTAATACACTGAGAAATAATGTTTTAAATTCTGGAGAGAAGTAGCGAAAACTTTCCAGCCAGACAAAAATAGTAACTAATATTGCAATGAGTGTAAATCCCGCCACTCCCAATAAGGCACCCTTACCCCGGGCTTCACTTCGGGCATGTTGGGCCAGTTGCAGGAGCTCTGAGGTGGCAGTTTCAGCCTGTGCTGACGTTGATTTGATGGGTTGGGTCATGTCTTAATGGGTGAATGCATATATTAAAATATTCGTGCCCATCTCCAGGGCAGCTCTGTGCTTCTTTTCCCCATCCTTATGAACTTCAACGTCCTCCCAGCCATCTCCCAGATCACTCTCATAGGTATAAAGGGCAATCATACGACCATGGTGGAAGAGTGCCAGGGCTTGAGGGGCTTTTTCATCATGTTTATGAATCTTTGGTAATCCATTTTCCATAGAAAAATATGCACTGAAAAGTGGATGATCATGAGGTAGCTCAACCCATTCTTTTTTGGGGAAGACCTTTTTCATTTCCCTGCGGAAGGATGCATCCATGCCATAGTTATCATCGGCATGCAGGAAACCACCTCCATTCAGATAGTCACGAAGTTTATGCACCTCTTCCTTGCTGAAATTCACATTACCATGTCCTGTCATATACAGAAAGGGATGGTTGTACAGGTCTGTATCTGTGATCTTGACTCTGGACTCTTCAGGATCTACACGAATGTTGGTTTCACTACTCATAAAGTGAATAAGATTGGGGAGCGAACTGGGATTCGCATACCAGTCACCACCGCCACCATAATGTAGCCTAGTGATATGCATGTCCTGGGCAGTGAGCGATGCAAGCCCCACAGCCAGGTATAAAAGACAGGTCATTTTCGTCTTCAAGATCATAGAATTTCCTGGATCATCCACACGCCAATTATCACCGTCGTGGCACTTTTTAACAGTTTCCCTGCAATACTTCCCATAAGGGCAGCGAGAGCAGCTCGTCTTGCTTCTCCAGGAGATTTGCCCGCCTGGTGCTCACCCCAATAGGCTCCCAGATAGGATCCTATCAACAGGCCAAGTATTGCGCCTACGATAAAGAACAAACTTCCTAAAACGATTGTTCCCATAACTCCACCCACAACGGCAAGAAAAGCTGAGCGTTTTTCAGCTCCACCATATTGAGCTGCCAGACCACTGAGGGCGAACTCAAGTATTTCCAGCAAAACCAGGAGTCCGAATATGATAAAAATTTCAGGAAGTGAGATAAGGACGAAATCACTAAACCAGGCCCAAACGAAGATAAATATGAGCATGAGGAAACTTCCAGGCAGATTCATCCAGATCGTTACCGCTGAGATGGCTGTAATGGTAATAATCAGGAGTAAGGTTAAAATTTCCATAGTCTATTAAAGTAATAGTCTCAAACAGTGTTGTCAGTCTTTTTAAAATATCAACTTGGTGAAGATTGGCAGCAAATTGTTGCTCTCAGCATTGCTTGCCAAGCGTTTGAGCAAAATCTATATTCACGCGCTTTTTTAATGCCACCCTAGCTCAGTTGGTAGAGCAACGCATTCGTAATGCGTAGGTCAGGAGTTCGACTCTCCTGGGTGGCTCATCTCTGATTTAATAATTGCAATTTAAGATTGAAGATTTATTTCTCTTCTAGGCTTGTCTATCGTAGCCGCAGGCGTAGATAGAGGGCTCGAATCCTACTCCGATGAGCAAAATTCACTTTTTATCCTATTGGCCCCTGACAGTCCTTACCATCCTCAAGCTCCTTCTTCTGAGTTTGGGTAAGTATACTAAGAGGCTCCTTGCGTCGATTATCACTAAAATGAAACATGGTTAATACGGGATGTCTCAACAGCATTCTGGGACCTGAATACCTCATGACCTGTTTAATGTCATCCTTGATCCCGGGTTTGTAACAATGGATGGGACAATTCTTGCAGGATGTTTTACCCTCATGAAACGGGCAGCGATTGAGTCTATCCAGGGCATAGTTTTGTAGCTCGGAGCAACTCGGGCAATCATGCACCACTAAGCCGTGATGATGTTTGCAGTAGAGTTGGATCATTATTTCAACGGTTCTGACTTCGCGTTCAATTCTATTGGTAAATATGGACATTATAAGTTTTCAATTTTCCTTTTTCTTAAAGTAGTCTTCACGATCAAGACTGTATCTCACGATGACGAAGCCGTCTGGTTCCATCATTTCTTTTTCATACTTAAGCCCAACTTTTTCCATGACCCGCCTCGAGGCACCATTGGCAGGGTCAGCAGCAGCCATGATGACATCAAGACCCAATTCCTCAAAGCCTTTTTTCACAAGGGCTGCAGAACCTTCTGTGGCTATTCCCTGACCCCAATATTTTTGTTTCAGGCGATAGCCCAATTCTGTTTCAGCAACATTCGCCCGGTTCGGACGAAGATGAAACCAACCCATAAAGGCACCACTTGCTCTTTCAATTGCAGCCCAGATGCCCTGTCTATCCAGGTCCTTATAATACTGCAATATCCTGGGCAAAACCTGCTCTGCGACATCGCCACGGGGTGTGGGTTCGCCACCATTGATATAAAGAGTAACCAGGGGATCAGAGTCCAAATCAACCAGATTATCAATATCCAGTTCTGTAAATTCTCTCAGAATCAATCGTGGGGTTTCGAGATATATTTTCATCATAATCTTCAACCTCGTATTCCTAGTTAATAAAATCCACATAAACTCATCTTTCATCTTAATGTTTTCAAAGCCCTCATTCCTCAAAATTTTTCACCTCTTCTGCATCTTTCATTAATTATTCAACAAAATTGTCTGAATTGCACATTTTGGGGTTGCAGATCGATGGTAAAAAGTGAGATTAAGCTTTAATGAAAAAGCCCGCCATCCTCTTGCTGGAAAACGGACACCACTTTAAAGGATTTTCTCTAGGCGCTATCGGTACCTCCGGCGGTGAAGTCTGCTTTAATACCAGTATGACTGGCTATCAAGAGATTCTCACTGATCCTTCCTACTGTGGTCAGATTATTACCATGACAACCCCACACATTGGAAACTATGGCGTCAATCCTGAAGATATGGAAAGCAATAAAATTCAGGCAAGCGGATTTATTGTACGAGAGGCGAGTCCAATCCACTCTAACTACCGCGCTACCCAAAGTCTTGAGGATTATCTAAGTGAAGCAGGAGTGGTTGGAATTCAGGGCATAGACACACGCTCCCTCACGCGTATCCTCCGTGATAAAGGTGCCATGAATGGCATCATTAGTAGTGACGACCTGGATTTAGACTCATTAAAGAAAAAGCTAAAGCTAGTCCCTGCTATGACCGGACAGGATCTGGTTCAAGAAGTTAGTTGTCAGGAATCCTGGACATGGTCCTCCCAAAAAACTGCCTATTCCTATCGTGTTGTTGCTTTAGACCTGGGTATCAAACACAATATTATCAGACAGCTCGCTGAAAATGACTGCGAAGTAATTATCGTTCCTGCCACAACTTCAGCAGATGAGATATTAGCCCTTAATCCCCAAGGTATTTTTCTTTCCAATGGTCCTGGCGATCCAGAACCTGTTGATTATGCCATTGAAACAGTAAAATCACTCCTAGATAAAAAGCCAATTTTTGGTATTTGTCTGGGTCACCAAATCCTGTCTTTGGCCTTGGGTGCCAGCACCTACAAACTGAAATTTGGACATCGTGGGGGGAATCATCCAGTCAGGAATGAGACTAGTGGCAAGGTTGAAATCACCAGCCAGAATCATGGCTTTGCAGTTGAGCCATCAAGCCTTCCAGAGCACCTGGAAGTAACTCATGTAAATTTGAATGACGGAACCCTGGAAGGGGTGCGCTGCAAAAATATTCCAGCGTTCTCAGTCCAGTACCATCCTGAAGCCAGTCCCGGTCCCCACGACTCACGTTACTTGTTTAAAGAATTTATCACTATGATGGATACCCATGACAAAAAGAACTGATATTAAATCCATCCTCATTCTGGGTGCAGGTCCTATCGTCATTGGACAAGCCTGTGAGTTTGACTATTCAGGGACTCAAGCCTGTAGAGCATTGAGGGAAGAAGGCTACCGCATTATTCTGGTGAATTCTAATCCCGCCACCATCATGACCGATAGAGAATTGGCTGATGCTACCTATCTCGAACCGCTGACCCCCGACATTGTTACCGCTATTATAGAGAAAGAAAAACCTGATGCTATTTTGCCTACGGTCGGTGGACAAACTGCACTGGATCTGGCGATCAAGCTGGATGAGCGCGGGACACTGAAGAAGTACGGTGTTCAACTCATAGGTGCTGATGTAGAAGCCATCAAAAAGGCTGAAGATCGAGAAAGATTCAAAGCTGTCATGGACAGTGTGGGAATAGATACGGCCCGGGGTGGATTTGCCCGGAATATTGAATCTGCTCTTGAAATGGTGAAAAATACTGGCTTCCCTGCCATCATTCGTCCTTCCTTCACCATGGGTGGCACCGGTGGAGCAACAGCTTACAACAATGAAGAATTTCATGAATTGGTCGATAAGGGATTATCAGCCAGTCCCATTGGGGAAGTTTTGATTGAAGAATCCCTGCTGGGTTGGAAAGAATTTGAGATGGAAGTCGTGCGGGACAAAAACGATAACGCCATCATCATTTGTTCCATTGAAAATATTGATCCCATGGGTGTGCATACAGGTGATTCAGTCACCGTCGCTCCAGCTCTGACGCTTACCGATAAAGAGTATCAGAAGATGCGCAACTGGTCCATCGAGTGTCTCCGGGCTATTGGTGTTGAGACAGGCGGATCGAACGTGCAATTTGCCGTTGATCCAGAGACCGGACGTATGATTGTTATTGAGATGAATCCCAGAGTGAGTCGATCCTCGGCGTTGGCATCAAAGGCAACTGGTTTTCCCATAGCCAAAATTGCTGCAAAATTGGCGGTTGGTTATCTGCTTGATGAGCTCCCTAATGAGATTACTGGTAAAACATTGGCAGCCTTTGAACCCAGCATTGACTACATCGTCACAAAAGTACCCCGCTTTGATTTTGAAAAATTCCCTACCGCTGATGGAATCCTCGGAGTTCAGATGCAATCGGTGGGTGAGGTAATGGCCATTGGACGCACTTTTAAAGAGAGTTTACAGAAGGCTTTTCGCTCATTGGAAGTTGGCTTAGTGGGTCTGGAACCTAAAAAGGTTGTGGGTAGAGACCTGGATTTGAAGAAAATGCGTTTCGCCACTGCTTTTCGCTTGGTGAAGATCTGGAAAGCATTCCAGGATGGTGTAGAGCTCGAAACCCTGCATAAAATCACTCAAATCGATCCTTGGTTCCTGTATCAGATTCAGGAACTGGCTCTAGACCCAGCTCCAAAATTTGAAGCTGACGAAATCCGAGAGTATAAACGGCGGGGTTATTCAGATGTGCAATTAGCCCAACGCCTGGATCTAAAAGAATCTGAGATCAGAGCTTTCAGATTAGCAGAAGGTATCTTACCGACTTTTAAGGAGGTAGATACCTGTGCAGCTGAGTTTCCGGCCAGGACTTCCTATGTTTATTCAACCTATGAAACGGAAAATGAAGTCATTGCACTTCCTGGGAAAAAGGTGATGATACTTGGCGGTGGTCCCAACCGGATTGGACAAGGGTTGGAATTTGATTATTGTTGCGTTCAGGCTGTTTTTGGTTTGAATGAGATGGGCTATAAAACCATTATGGTAAATTGTAATCCCGAGACGGTTTCCACCGATTTTGATATTTCGGACCGTCTCTATTTTGAACCCCTGACCTTCGAAAATGTGATGAACATTGTGGATTTGGAGAATCCCGATGGTGTGCTGGTACAATTTGGCGGTCAAACTCCCCTGAATATTGCCAATAGGCTCCAGGAAGCTGGGGTGAATATCATTGGTACCAACCCCTCAGCCATTGATCTGGCGGAAGACCGCAAGAAGTTCGGTGCAATTCTGGACAAATTAAAAATTCCAGCCCCGGCCTATGGAACCGCTTTCACAATTGAAGAGGCTTCTCTGGTAGCCACAGAAATTGGATACCCCGTTCTAGTGAGACCCTCTTATGTGCTGGGCGGTCGTGGAATGGAGATAGTCTATACTGAGGAGTCACTCAAAAAGTATGTAGCTCAGGCAGCTCTGGTCAGCGGTGAGCACCCTGTTCTGATTGATGCCTTTCTGGAAGATGCCTTTGAATTCGATGTTGATGCGCTCTGTGATGGTGAAGAAGTTTACATCGGTGGCATTCTTCAGCATATTGAGGAAGCCGGCATACACTCTGGAGATTCCGCCTGTGTCATTCCACCCTATCAGTTGCTTCCCAATCACCGTAAACGTATTGAAGCGTACACAAGAAATCTGGCCCTATCGCTTAAAACAATTGGCTTGATCAACATCCAGTTTGCCATGAAAGAGGGGATCGTCTATGTCCTGGAAGTCAATCCACGTGCCAGTAGAACAGTACCCTTTATAAGTAAGGTGACAGATGTTCCCATGGCCAAATATGCTGCTCAACTGGCTGCAGGGAAAAAACTCAGTGATCTTAATTTGCACAGGGAAAAACACACCTTAATCGCAGTGAAGAAACCCGTATTCCCCTTTAATAAATTTCCCCAACAAAATGTTTTTCTTTCACCGGAAATGAAATCCACTGGGGAGGTGATCGGTCTTGATTCAAGGCTAGGTGCCGCTTTCGCAAAAGCTGAAATTGGCGCAGGAAATCATCTGCCCACCAAGGGAACGGTGTTCATATCGGTCAACGATCACGATAAGCAAAACACCATCGACATTGCCCGGGACTTTCAGGAAATGGGATTCCAGATCATGGCCACACAGGGAACAACTGAAGTTCTTAGAGAAAATGGTTTAATTGTCCAGGCTATTCATAAGATTAATGAAGGTAGACCCCATGTGGCAGACCACATAAAAAATGGAGCAATCCAGCTGGTCATCAACACTCCCATGGGTGCACTTGCCCGTGAGGATGAGTACTCAATTGGCCGCGCTGCAATCAGGTATAAAATTCCAGTCATTACCACCCTCTCAGGTGCAAAAACAGCCATCCGCGGCATACGCAGACTGGCACTTGATGATTTATCAGTAAACAGTCTTCAAGATATTTTCAATTGATTCTTTCCACAGTTTCAAGTGGAAATAATACTATCTGAAATGCAGACCTTTTGATCCAAATTGATTTAACAGTGAAATGCCTTCAAATTTTTAATTATTTTTTTCAACAGGTCAGCTTAGTTTTTGCGGTACCATCTAATTGCACAAAAAATTCGGCATAACCAATACCATAAGGTATTAAGGGGAAATCATGACTGTGTTAGCTATTCCATCTGAGGCAACTTTTACAACGGCAGATAATTTTGATATCTTTGAACAAACCTGGCCCTGTAAGGAATCCAAAGGGGTGGTTCTGATAACTCATGGAGTGGCAGAACATTCTGGTCGCTATGCTCATGTTGCCCAATCCCTGGTAGATGCCGGCTATACCGTCGTAGGTTTTGATTTACGAGGTCACGGAAAATCCTCAGGCAAACGAAATTATATCAACTCTTTCCAAGACTACCTCAACGATCTTCAAGAAGTTCTGAATCGCACGAAAAGCAGTTATCCCGACCTACCTCTTTTCCTGTTCGGACACAGCATGGGTGGTGGCATCGTTACCCTGTTCACCATCGAAAGGAATCCTGAGGTAAAGGGAGTGCTTCTAAGTGGACCTTCAGTTAAGGTCAGTGACGACATTTCACCCTTTCTCCAAAAAATATCCGGTGTGATTAGTGCCATTCTCCCCAAACTTCCTGTTATAAAATTGGAAAGTACTGATATTTCAAAAGATCCTGAGGTTGTAAAGGCCTACGATGAGGATCCTCTCAATTATCGAGGAGGTATCCTGGCCCGAACGGGAGCAGAGCTACTGAATGCCACCAAGACTATTTCTGCACGTTCCCAGGTTATTGATCTTCCCATCCTGATTATGCATGGCTCCGCTGATAAGCTTGCCGATGTAAGTGGTAGCGAAATGCTCTATGCCAATGTGAGTTCTTCAGATAAAACCCTGAAAATATATGAAGGCTTATATCATGAAATACTGAATGAGCCAGAGCAAGATGAAGTAAAAAAGGATATCATCAATTGGCTAAACACTCACATTTAGATGGCCATACTTTCCATAGATCAGGGCACCACTGGCACAACCGTCATTCTGGTAGGTTCTGAAGGACAGATTCTCGCAAAAACCTACCATGAGTTTCAGCAATTTTACCCGCAGCGTGGTTGGGTGGAGCATGATCCAGAAGAAATCTGGGAAACTGTGGTTGAATGTGTTGGGGAAATTTGCTCTTCCCGTTCAGAAACCATTGATGCTGTCGGTATCACCAATCAGAGAGAGACCACTATCATCTGGGATGCTGACACGGGTATACCTGTTTACAATGCCATCGTCTGGCAATGTCGACGAACAGCGTCCATTTGTGAGAATTTGGAACCACAAAAGAAGCTGATAAAAGAAAAGACCGGCTTGCCGCTGGACGCTTACTTTAGCGGGACAAAAGCTCAATGGATATTGAATCATGCATCAATTCATCCTGATCAAAATTTAAAATTTGGTACCATCGATACCTGGTTGATATGGAAGCTCACCACCGGAAAAGTACATGCAACAGATTATTCCAATGCCTCACGAACCATGCTTTTTAATATTCATGAGAAATCGTGGGATGTAGAACTTTGCAATCTTTTGGGCGTCCCTGCGAACATCCTCCCTGAAGTAAAAAATTCCTCAGACGATTATGGGGTTGTTTCGGCCCTCTCAGAACTGAATGGGATTCCCATTCGTGGAGTAGCTGGAGACCAGCAAGCCTCTCTGTACGGACAGCAATGTTTTCGGAAGGGTGAGACTAAAAACACCTATGGCACGGGTTGTTTTATCATGATGAATACGGGTTCTGAAGCTATAGACTCGGAGTACGGATTAATCACAACGCTGGCAGCAGATCCTGCAGGCAAGCCGTGTTACGCGCTTGAGGGTTCGATTTTTATTGCTGGTGCAGCCATTCAATGGCTCAGGGATGAATTGGGCCTCATCAAGACTGCAGCTGAGAGTGAAGCGGCTGCTTTAGCTGTGACTGACACAGATGGTGTATATCTGGTACCAGCCTTTACGGGATTAGGTGCACCCTACTGGGATATGGACGCACGGGGAATGCTCACAGGACTCACCCGAGGATCCAATAAAAATCATATCATACGAGCCAGCCTGGAAGCCATGGCTTACCAGACTTATGATGTTATTCAGACTATGGAAAAAGAGACTGGAGTCAACATCACTTCACTTGCTGTAGATGGAGGAGCAACTGAAAACAATTTCCTCATGCAATTCCAGGCAGATATGCTGCAAATTGAGGTTCAAAGGGTTCAATATGTAGAAACGACGGCTCTTGGGGTGGCTTATCTGGCGGGACTTGGAATTGGAATCTGGGATAAGGACACACTGAAATCCTTCGCCTCCCAGAAGACCATTTTTGCTCCAGAAATAGCTGAGAACCAGCGGGATTCTCTGATCGGGGGATGGAATGCTGCTATCAAACAGACGGTAACAAGATGACTTCAACAACTGGTCCATTCTCACTGGAATATCCAGGTCACGCCTTTGTCTTTTTCTCACCACCTCATTGGATAGCACTTCTTATTCTTTTGGGTGTTTTCTTTGCTTTATGGCTAAAGCGAGATTGGTTTTCTTCCCCAAAGATAGACCTACGGACTCGCTGGTTCGTGGCTATTCTGCTCCTAGGCCAGGAATTGAGTCTAAATATTTGGCATTTAAGTATTGGAACCTGGGATGCGGGTAGTACCCTACCATTACACCTGTGTGGTGTTGGAATTGTGCTAGCTGCATTTCTTTTAATTAATCGTAATTACCTATTATATGAACTGGTGTATTTTTGGGGGCTGGGCGGAGCCATTCAAGCCCTGCTGACTCCTGATATTGGGCCTTACGGATATCCACATTTTCGCTTTTTTCAATTCTTCTTTTCGCACGGAGCTTTAATCTTTGCCAGTCTTTACATGACCTGGATCGGGGGCTTGCGTCCCACCCATCGTTCCATCTGGAAGGTTATGGGAATCACCAACATCTATTTGGTTTTCATTGCAGGATTTAACTATGTAACTGATGGTAACTATTTATTTATTTGCTATAAACCAGTGAACGGATCGCTGATTGATGTCCTAGGTCCCTGGCCCTGGTACATTCTGTCTCTCGAGGTGGTCGCAGTGATTTCTTTCTATATATACTACTCCCCTTTTGCACTAAAAGACCTCATAGAAAAACATCGTTCTAAACCTGCTTCAGTCCAGTAAGTGAATAGCCTCAAACTTCCTGGTTAAGCGTTTCCTCTCTGATGGTTCTTCTATGTCGGGACCAGGCCTGACAAAACTAACTTTTTCGCCCTGAAGTAGACTGTTTCTGGCAATAAACCAGGTTGGAAAAGCAGCCGATGTCAAACGTGCACTCTGCCATTCTGAGCAGGGGACGACAGGTTGAATTCCAGGTTGATGAATGAGATTTTTCTTCTGACGAATATCCAGATATACCTGTTGTTGATTCAATTCATAATTTCCAAACGATGATGAGCAGGCATGGGTGAGGACCGAGCTTTCAACATGAAGTCCTGATCGAAAAGCCGCGGTATAGTACATTTCATCATATGGCAGTATCATCTTATATGTTTGTCCCCGTAACTGCTGGAAAAAGGTACTTTCAATATTCAGAAATTGCAGCCCATCCCCAATAAATCTCACCCTGTCAAAATTGTCATCCAATAAATCTTGTATTCTGGGGAGTACATCTTTCCCCAGAATGGTTACTGTCACCATATTTTCGTTATGCCCATTTTCATGCGAAGTGATGTGATAATTTTCCCAATCATAGTTGATTGGGTATGATAGTGTAGAAAATATTTGCTCATGGATCAAGGTCTTCACTTCGCTGTTGGAGGCATGAGATGGGATGTACATTGTGGTTGTGTATATTTCAGGTGGATACAACATTATCCAGATTTCAGTATCAGAGTTATGAACTTTTGCATGATCCAGAATAGCCTGGATGCGCAAATTCATAGCTGCATCTCCAGGAGCCCGCCTATACGTCATTTCACTTCCGGAGGTTCCGTGTGGCTTCACGTAAAGGAAAAGTTCAGTTTTGTCCTTTAGATAAGTGAAAAATAAGCGGGCCTTGGATTTTTGGGTATGAATCATAAGACTTTCCCATGTTTTGTATGCTTTTAACAGGGTTGTAATTGGTGCATTCAATTGTGTTTTTGATTTGATTAAAAATAATGTTTCCTATTGATTTGGCAAGAACTATTTATGTTATATTTAATATTATATTAAATATATGGTATTTTTAAAATACTGGGATATATGATCCTGAAGAATTTCAATATTACCACCACAGGTAATTGTCATTGTAGACGGCATGACTGCTGAATAATTTTCATCATGCCAAATGAGAAAAACACGGACTGTCAATCCTCACGACCTTTTCGCCTGGAGAACACTATTCAGAACTATGCCTGGGGCACCCGGGACCAGGAGGCATATATCACAAAGCTGCTGGGGATCATTCCGGAATCTGGTCAGCCCTATGCTGAATTATGGATGGGAGTTCACCCAAATGCACCTTCATCCATTGTTGACCTTGAAGAAGGTCCCCTGAGTCTTGCCAAGTGGATTTCGGAGAGACCCCAGGAAAGGTTATCCAAAGATGGGAATCAATCCGCTCTCCCATATCTGTTTAAGGTGCTGTCTGCTGGAGAAGCTCTGAGTATTCAAGCTCACCCAAATAAACGTCAAGCTGAAAGTCTACACCAGCTTGATCCGGAGCACTATCCGGATAATAATCACAAACCAGAGATCGCCATTGCGATTGACCATCTAGATGCTCTCGTTGGGTTTATCTCGGATCAGGAATTTTCTGCCTTGTTGGAAACTTGCCCTGAATTCAGATCATTGATAAATCGTAATTCCGGACCCACTGTAACTCTCAAAGAAGGACTTCAAGAGCTGTTTCATATTGAGGAGCATGACAGAAAATTAATTGCCCGCACCACAAACCATATTCAACAACGCCTCAGCCAAAAAAGCAACCCCGATGAAGCGGAGATACTTTTCCTTGACCAGTTTGAGAAGCACGGAGCTGAGGATCTTGGGCTTCTGTTTATATTCTTGTTGAATAGAGTCGAACTGGGACCTGGTGAAGCTGTTTTTCTAGCTCCTGGTGTCCCCCATGCCTACTTGAAGGGCAATATCATTGAGTGTATGGCAAATTCTGACAATGTCGTGCGACTGGGATTGACCAGCAAGTTTTGCGATGCAAAGGCACTCCAAGATATACTTGTATATGATGGCGGTTCTGATTTTCGAGTCACACAATCCAGGCAGGGCCATCTGAGTGAGTATGCTTCACCTGTATCTGAGTTCAGAATAAAAGCACTTGTTCTAGCTGAGGGACAATCTGAATTATTCACGTCGCGAACCAGTCTGACCATGTTTTTGGTTGTAGAAGGTGAGCTCAGCTTACACTGGGGTGGGGAAAACAACTCCTGTACCTGTATATTGAAACAGGGTCACTCTTTTATCACGCCAGCAAGCCTAAGTGAATTCGATATGTTAGCTCGCTTGGATTCGAAACTTTATCTGGTTGAAATTCCCTAGCTGTTACTAGGTAGCCCTGGCTTGAATCCTGAATTTATCCGATACAATGGTGGGTCTCACGCTAGCCCATCTTAACATCAGGTTCACTGACTCGCTCATATCATCTAGTTTAATCGGATCAAGAAAAGCAGTCACCTGTACAAAATAATCTTGTTCACCTGAGAGACCCTCGGTATTCACAATCACAAGATTGCTGACAGAAATATAGGTATCCTTGGCAGCCTCAATTGTGAAAAAACGCTCCAGTTCGCCATTTTCTGAGTTCAAGAGATAATAGCTCTCTGTCTCCTCATCAAAACGAAACCCATTTACGACTTCCTTTATCTGAATTGGTGTAGCTACGCCAGGAGCAAAGAGTTCAAAGCGAAAATGAAGGGTAATATTTTCTCCAGATAGCAACACATCATCCAGGGTCTCAGTAAATGAATCAGCTAGTTTGGTGCTACACACAATCTCATGTTTTATACCAGAGTATTGCAGGTCAAGCCCTTCAAACCATGGATTTGAGGTAACCACAGAAGACAGGAACAATTGAGTAACTGCAATGAGGGAAGCATTAAACGTCTGGGTTAAGAATTCAAACATGATATATCAAGAATTGCCCATGACCAGACCAACTGCTGTGACAACCAGTGTGAGGGTCATAACCAGGATCGTGGTAACCCCATAGCTGAGGAGCAGCAATACCATCTTCGATGCAGTTTTGGCATAGGATTGCTCATAAAATTGCTTCATGGCGATGTATAAGTAGATCAAACTTGAAATTATCACAAGCCACATGGTCAGCTTAAAGTCGAAAATGATGGTCAAAATAAGCAGGCTGAAAATAAAGGCATGGACATGGAGGCTAAAAACAAGATGCTCAATATATAGTTTTTTTCTACGCCAGTAGAGCGCCTTGAGCTGAAGCGCTGCTACTGGGAGTAGCAGAAACATCATTTTAGCAAAATTATCGCTAAAATTTGACAGAAAATCACCTTGATTCACATCGTATTGGCTCTCCCCCAGAGACAATTGCATGCCTGAATGCGAACTGTCAGGATCCACGGCTACCAAACCAGATCCATTATTGGTCAATGAATTCTGTTTCGATTCCAGGGCATTTTCCAATGCATCATCAAGATCACCTGTTTCAGCAATTTCCTTAAAAAATTCATTATTCTGTACACTGGGAAGGAGAGTGTTAAGGGTCAGTGATAGGAAGAAGAGGACACTGGCTACCAGATAAATTCGAACAGGCGGTAGATACCTGACTCTTCGGCCCTTCACATACTCAGAGGTCAAGAATCCAGGTTTGGTAAAAAGAAGTTTCAGCGATCTCAATACACGGGAATCAACATCAAGGAGTTCCTCCAAAAAAACGGAGAAAAAATCCTTAAAAGTGAGGTTGTAATCCTTGTTCTTCTGCCCGCATTGTGGACAAAATTGTGCACTGAGGGGCGAGCCACAGTTTAGACATTCCGTATGTCGCGGTATTCTTGGCTTTTGTTTACTCATATCTAAAGTCTAAATTTAGATGGAAATCTGGACAGGGTAAGTCTTTTTTCATATTAGCAACTATTAATGGAGATAGTCTAAATTTTACCTCTCATTAAAATTCGTTCTGAAGTGGTCGAACTAAAAATGGTCAATTCACTTGAAAGGATGATATTCGGTAAAGCCAGAGTTACTGAATCTAGGTTGGAAAAGATTCGACACCAGAATGCTCTCCTTTTAATCGCCTATGATGGTGATAATCCAATTGGTTTTAAACTGGGATATTTGGTAGAAGGTGCTCAAACCTTCTTTTCCTGGTTAGGCGGAGTGCATGAAGACTATCGTCGACAGGGAATAGCTCAAGCCCTTCTGGATATTCAGGAGCATCAGGTTAAAGCAATGGGTATTACTACCATATATTTTACCAGCTTCGATCGATTTCCAGAAATGATTCAACTCGGCAAGAAGAATAGCTATACTCTGGTGAAGACAGCTCTAGAGGGTAGTGAGCAAAAGTACTGGTTCCAAAAACAGCTTCTCTAATTCTGATTCCATAAATATCTCATGGATTCAGAGACATTTCATACTTTCTCAGTTTTACCTGTTGGGTTAGTTTAAAGGCATCGTATTGAGGAGAGTTGGGTTATGTTAAATATGAATAGAAACAAGATCATCAGATCAATTTTGCTAATAATTATCATGCTTTCACCCTTGGTTGCTCAGTCACAATCAAAAGATTCTGACACAAGAGCTCTCCACCGTGAAATAGATAAACTTAGTGAGATGGTGACAAAGCTGAAAGCAGAACAGGCCAGATCTTACAGCATAGAAGCTGAAATTAAATCGCCCAGTGCTGACTTCAACAAGCGTGATAGTCTAAGATTGGTTCGTCTGAAGAAAAAACAGGTAGAGTCTCGAGTTAAAATTGATCAAATCACCTTGGACATTATTAAAATCAGCAAACGATTAGAAGATCCCGGTAAGCGCTATGCTCTGGCTAAACGGATGCAACAACCCAAAGTCACCCAGAAAGTATCCGCTCCCAAAGGAGTGCCTGATTCAACAGAAGTACTACAGGTGATCAGTGCCCGCTCAATAGATTTAGCCTCTGTAAAATTGGTTCGTGAGGGTAAATCCCTGGACCAGGCTCGTCTCCTTACTATTGACGCCCTTAGCGATGGACAGGTTCTGACATTCTATCAGAATTTGGATAATAATGCACGCTATGAGCTGTATGATATTGCCGACGAAATAGTTCGTTCTGACAAAATTGAACTTGTTGATGCCCGTCGATCAGCTATTTATTTCTATCTGTTCACCAAGTGATCATTAGACTCTCCAGCATAATTGTAATTGCCCTGCTCATCAGCGGATGCAGTGGTGGTAAAATTTCCTACTACAAGAAGGGCGATACCCACACTCGTGAGTTTCTGAATCACCTCAAAGAACGCAACTCAATACGAGGGAATTACTTTGAAGTGAGGCGCGATGACAAGGGTCAGATCACCTCAGCCAAATATTATTCTTCGGGAAAAAACCTGGTTAAAAAAAGCAACTATACTTACACCCGCCAAGGGCAACTGCTAAGACATCAACAAACAGAGTTTTTTGACAACGGTCCACCCAGAATATCACGAGAGTGGCATTATGAAAAGGGACGGGTGACAAAACGTGATGAACAGTGGTTCACCCGGTCTCACACCCTTGAAAAGAAACTGACTATTTATTACGATATGAATCAAAAACCATATCTGGAGGAAACCTGGGGGTTGGGTCGCAAGATTGAAAGTTCGACTGAATACTATTACGACTATGAGCATCGGCTTGACAAATCACGGCGCAATTTTTTTCTTCCCAACGGTGATTTACGGGATTATTGGCTAACCATTTATAACGATGAGATTCAGATTGTAAATGAGGATCATTACCTCTCGGATAACTCGCTCATCGCTTTTTATCGATATAGTTATCACCCGGTTAAGGGATATCGGGAGCATGAGGAAGTTTTGGATGAAGATCGCGGTATTTTTATTTCTCGTAGGTACAATGAATATGGACAACTGCTCACGGAAGTGGAAAAAGATCGACAACTTGAACTGATCAAAGAGACTGTGTATGAATACAATGATAAGCACCAACCAAAATTAGTTCACGTATACAACAAGGGTGGGAAATTGGTGAAGACTTCAAAATATATGAAGCCCCGTATTCTGGAAACATACAGAACACCCGGTCTTTAGGAGATTTAAGATGATGAAGATACTAGTACCTCTGGCAGAGGGATTTGAAGAAATCGAAGCCATCACCATTATTGATCTTCTGCGTAGAGCTGGAGCGGAAGTTATTATTGCCTCCCTGGAAAAACGAAATGTCCAGGGATCCCATGGACTTAAAGTCATCGCCGATACGGTGTTGGATGAAGTTCTCAACGAAGATTTTGAGATGGTTGTGCTGCCAGGAGGTGTTCCTGGAGCTCCAAATCTCATGGGTGATACTCGAATCATCAAACTTCTAAAGGATCAAGCTGCGGCCAGAAAGACCTCCGCAGCCATTTGTGCTGCACCAGCGGTTTTACAAGAAGCTGGTCTCGTGAAGGATAAGAAAATCACCTCTCATCCAGCCTGGGCTGAACGTATGACCACTGCTATTCACACTGGAGCACGTGTGGAAACTGCCGAACTCCTGGTAACAGGTCAAGCTGCAGGAAGTGCCATGGAATTTTCTTTCAAACTGATTGAGACCCTCTTCGGGAAAGAAAAAGTCGCCGAAGTCAATGCAGGAGTTCTGGCAAAACTATAAGTTATTGACTCGCTGTTCTTATGCTGTCGAACCACGCTTCAGCAAGAATCATTGAAAGAAAAAACCCACTTATATGATCTGCGCCTGGTAGAGTGACCAGATCCACACTCAGTCCACCATTAGCCTGCAAAGATGCATAAGCACTTAAGGTGTTTTCAATAGAAACGGTACTATCAGCAGTCCCGTGATACAATCTGACAGGTGCCACTGGCCCCCAGTCCAACAAAGTATTCTCTTCCAAGGCTGTCTGGATGGCAACTTCTCGTCCTGCAAAAAAAGCCGTTGTAAAATCTGTTTTAAAAAGAGAATCTATGGTGGTAGTAAGCGTATCATTCACATCACCCAGCGCCCAGGTGCCATCATATAGACCCGGTAACATAGATGCATAGGGTTCATGAAAGATATCAGAGAGACGATTCCAACCGTAGATATCATCATATGCAACCACCACATAGGCCAGAAAGGCTGGAATATCATAAGTATCCCTGCTCAAGAGGTTGCGAGTGGATCCAAGGAGGTCATAAGGACCAGACATGGGGGCAACTGCGGTTACATTAAATTCATCTGAATAATCTGTTTCGATATTTTTATGAGCAGCCATGGTGACGTATCCACCTTCAGAATATCCAGAAAGAAACAGACGATCACTCAAGGTCATTTCATTTTCACAGGCATAAGCCTTTGCTGCTCGTATCATATCAATAACCGGGTTAGCTGACAGTTGAGCATGCAGATAAGGATGTAATAGTTCAGATTGCCCTAATCCAATGTAGTCTGGAGCGATGACCAAATATCCCTTCATCGCCATTAATAGACCATCAATAGCATAATAAAAATTCACTGACCCAACATCTGTTCTTTTAAGGGTTGTCCCGTGTTGGGTACTTAATACATCCAGACTATCTAAGCCGACAGGAATGAACATAGTACCTGAAACGATTATGATATCACCATTTTTATCTCGAGTATTGTAGGTGATAGAGTATACATCTGTGGAATAGTCCAACTCATAATTAATTGGGAGATAGGCACTAAGCGCTGCCTGGACTTGTGCTGGCGTGATTGTTATTTTTAACTCTGATTGAATGAGAGTACCTGGAACCCCGGCTGGATTACAGATATTAATTTCCGGCTCATTATTTTGCTCTTTTTCGCATGAAATAAGCAACAATAGTATACTTAAAAGTGTGAGAGTGTATCGGTTTTTCATCATATAGAACAGCCCTTAGAATTGACTTATAATTACAAATTCATCATAGCGTGCTTCCAGGTCCGATTCCTCCAGATAAGTAATCCCATCTACTGAAAAATCCTGAACACAGAAGGAAGCGAGAACCGATCCAAACACCACGGCCAATTTCATGTTATCAAATGAGTGATCTTTTGATTGATCGAGATATCCAATGAGGGCACCCACAAAGGTATCACCTGCACCAGTTGGATCCTTGACTTCATCCAGCACCAGACCAGGGACACTGAAAATCTGGTCATCATGGAAAAGGAGCGCACCATGTTGACCCTTTTTGATCACCACCCATTCCGGACCCATCGCATGCAGTTTGCTGGCGGCTTTTTTATAGTTGCGCTCTTGTGTAAGCATGCGGGCTTCTTCATCATTAATCACCAGCATATTCACCCGCTTTATCAGGGTCAACAGGTCGTCCAGGGCAGTATCAATCCATAGATTCATGGTGTCAAGCACAACGAATGACTCAACTTCAAGTTGGTCCAGTACATGGTGCTGCAGAACGGGATGGATGTTTGCCAGTAAAACATAGGCAGCATTTTTGTAGACAGCTGGCAAAATTGGGTTGAAGGTTTCGAAAACATTCAGTTCAGTGAACAATGTGGTTCTGTCATCAAAGTTATCTGCATAACGTCCCCCCCACCGAAAGGTCTTACCTTCTTCCACAGTCATGCCTTCCAGATTTATCTGGTGATCTTTGAAAAGAGTTACAACCGAGTCTGGAAAATCATTCCCAACTACGCCGACAATATTGGGGTGAGTAAAATAACTAGCAGCGATAGAGCAATAGCTACTGGATCCACCAGGGACCTCGGCGACAGAGCCTGTCGGCGCTTCAATTGTATCCAGGGCAAGTGATCCAACAATGATGAGAGACATGAATTTTCCTTATATTTTCAATTTCACTTTTCAGGTCCACAAAATGCTACGCAATCCCCCTCTCGACAATGAATTTCCATTGAGAACCCTGTTTTCTCGTCTAGATTCTCCACATGAAAATGAAGACAATTATCCTACTGATGGCCCTGGTGAGCATGCTGAGTGCTCAAGATTATGAATTTTACAATGAGAAGCTGACTGACAAGCAAAATGAGCAGGCGATTTACCTTGAGAAGAATCTCATGGCAACTTGTTGCTTTGGTGGTCCTGTCTACATGCATGGTAAAAACCAGATGACTGAAGACGCCAAGATAACCATTCGACGTTTGCTGATTGAAGGTAAAAGTACTGATGATGTTTTGGACCATTTCAGAAATTCCATTGATTCCCGCACGAAGCAACCATATGGTAATCGCATTCTTGCATCTCCCAAAGCCAGTGAAACCGTTGGCAAGGTCTCCTATTGGATGGTAGTCCTCTTTAGTCTCATTGGATTGGGAATACTGGGATTAGCATTGAAAAAGTTACAGGCTAAGAAGCAGGATTCTGACCCCAAGATCCAATTATCAGATGAAACCCTAAATAAAATTGAGTCTGAACTTTCAGATTTAGACTAAGCTTAGCTACGCATTTCCGACAGGGATAATGCGTTTAATTTATCTCTAATTAAAGCTGCTTTTTCGTAATCTTCGCTTAGGATTGCCTCTCTCAGATCACGTTCCAGATCAAATCGCAATTCGGCACGATGCGTTATTTCACTCACATTCTCAGCCAGGGTAGGCTCAGATTTATCCATCTGCTCACTAGCAACAGGCATAGATATGGAAGCCTCCTCAAAAACTTCCCTGGAAACCTTGATTGGAACTCTGGCTCGCAAGGCCAGGGCAATGGCATCACTAGGCCGGGCATCAATTTTTTCAATGCCCTCTTCATTTTTCACATTCAATTCGGCGTAAAAGGTTCCCTCTTTCAATTTTTGAATGACAACGCTATCCAAGCCCTCAGTCATATTGGTGATGACCTGGGATAAAAGATCATGTGTCATGGGACGATCAAGATTGATCTGCTCAAGAGCCAGAGCAATAGCCTGGGCTTCGAACTGTCCCACCACGATGGGTAGACTACGTTCATCATCATCCCTTGTTTGAAGAAACAGGGTATAACCCGGAGCCGCAGCCTGGGCAAAGAAGAGGATATTCTTGACTATTACTTCAATCATTTCATCACCGGGATAAACTTAGCGCCAAAAACAGTCGAATGTCAAACACTGACCGTACAAATATGACCTTTGTGGTCAACTTGTGATCTTTAACACTTCCTGGGTAAAATGTGAGGGATTAGATGGTAGATAATATCAATTTTGTCGGTTGAGAATGATGTCTGATAAGACCTTAAGCATAGTGGTGTTTTTAAATAGAGACGAACTTAAAAGTGAGTCCGCCTCAGAAATCCAGGACGCAATCAAATCTTGAGCGCGTTGAATAGTCCCATGATCAATCATCCATTGCTTTACCTGATCTCGATGATGTTCAGCCAACTGGCCGCTATTTTGAACATTCTGCCACTCCTTCAACTCACTTTGAGTCAGCCTGCTTTTCAAGTCGATCCAGATCCAGGTTTTTTTTTCGTTCAGGACATCACTACCTAGACTTTTGCCCATGGTAGCTGATGAGGAGGTCACTTCCAGGAGATCATCCTGCATTTGAAAGGCTCTTCCCAGAAGAACCCCAAATCGTGAAAGGGCTTCGATGGCAGCATCGTTTCCCCCGCCCATAATGCCCCCTAGATGGCAGGCTAGCCTGATGAGGGCACCCGTTTTGAGGTCAATCATCATCTCATATTGTTGGGGCTCAACATGGTCACTGTTCTCAAACTCCATGTCCCATCCTTGACCCCTGCAAACATCCATAGCGCCATCATTAAAGACCTGGAAGACGGGAGTGAATTTTGATTCCTCAATTTCGGCAAGGAGTTGATAAACATAGATGAGCAATGTATCACCACTCAAGAGGGCTCTGTTGGTACCAAATGCTTTGTGGAGGGTCGGAATTCCTCGTCTGAGTTCATCACCATCCATGATGTCATCATGAACGAGAGTAAATGTATGAAAAATTTCCAGCGCTGCACCAACGGCAACGGCATCTTGCCAATCACCGCCAACTGCTTCTGCAGCAGCCAGACATAGTGCTGGTCGAAGCATCTTGCCTTCGGCCTTGAGTGCGTAATTCATAGGCTCAGAGAGATAAGCGGGTTCAATATTGAAACTTGGATTATGGAGATGGTGGGATATAGCTATCCGCCATGCTTCAATTCTAGCTTTTACATCAATATCCATAATTTCCTTCTTTATATCTTCCAGATGCCCACTGATCAGTCAATTTTGTGCAAAAGATTGCGATTCCCAATCAATTCATCAATCTTGCTGACCCCAACGCCAAACATAGCCATTGCCAAAGTTTTCTTCCATACAAGCAATTGTTCTATGAGCTTCTCTGTATCGATAGTGAGGGCTTGTTTCAACAATGCGCCGGCTATACCGCCCAGATTAGCGCCCAGGGCAATCGCTTTAGCCAGATCGAGAGGTCGTTTTAATCCACCGCTGGCAATGACACACAGATCTGTTTCCAGATTTTCCAATACTTCAGCAGTTGGCTCACCCCAGTTAGCAAATTCATGGGCGGTTTGTTTGAGTATGGACTGATCTTCTGATAAACGTTCACGTTCAATGGATATCCAATTGCTGCCACCTGCTCCTGCAATATCGATAGTCTCTACACCGGCTCCTTGAAGCTTCTGAATGACTTCAATGGAAAGACCCTGTCCCACTTCTTTGACGATAAGGGGCAGCGGAAATTCACGCACCCATGTCTTTATAGCATTCAACGCACCTTTGAATTGAGTGTCCCCTTCAGGCTGAAAAGCCTCCTGGAGGGGGTTTAAATGAATAATCAGCGCATTTGCCCTGAGGTCATCGCAAAAGGCTGCTACCTTGTCCATAGCTTGAGAACCCATAATCTGGGCAACTCCAAGATTAGCCATAATAATGGTTGTGGGAGCCTTTTCTCTGGCAATTAAAAAACTGTCACGAACCTTTTCATTTTCAAGTGCTGCTCGAATGCTACCCAAACCAAGAGCGCAGCCGACAGCCGCAGCCGCTGTTGCCAGATTCGCATTAAAGTTGAAGCTCTCATCAACGCCGCCGCTCATTGAGCTGATCAGCAGGGGAAATTGGAGTTCCTGGCCTAAAAATGTTGTACGTGTGTCTATCTCATTGAGGTTTATTTCAGGGAGCGCATTATGAATGAATCTCCAGCGTTCAAACCCGGCTGAAATCGAAAAATTTAGAGCCTTATTTTGAGCAAGAATCAGATGATCTCGCTTGCGTTGCTCAATGTCCCTCGTCAAGGCGAACCTCGCCAAACTCCCCGATTTTATTCATAACTAAGGTTTGAATCTCTTCCATGCGGAATGCTGTTTTTGCCTCAAATCTTACTACCAGGACAGGCTGAGTATTTGAGGCTCTCACCAGACCCCATCCATCTCCAAATCGAATGCGCACACCATCCACATCGATGCAATCGTAGTTTTCTTTGAAATAAGCGGCTGCCTTCTCGGCGATTTCAAATTTCTCAGAGTCTGAATTACAGGTTAGTCTGATCTCTGGGGTCGAATAGTATTTTGGTAATTCATCTACCATTTCAGAAAGGTGACGATTGCTCTTAGATAGAAGTTCCAGCATGCGACCACCATTGTAGATGGCATCATCAAAACCATAATATCTATCGGCAAAAAATAGGTGACCACTCATCTCTCCAGAGAAGGGTGAGTTGAGCTTTTTCATGTGAGATTTGATATGTGAATGACCTGTTTTATACATCACTGGCGTTCCACCAAACTCTAGAATTTTTTCCTCAAGCGCCTGTGAGCATTTCACATCAAAAATAATTTTATCATCTTTAGATTTAATGATGTCTTGAGCAAAAAGGATCATCTGATAGTCAGCCCAGACGACCTGGCCTTTTTCATCTATCACTCCCAGACGATCGGCGTCACCATCGAAGGCAATACCGACATCATAGCCACCACGCTTCACTTCATCCTGGATATCTTTCAGATTGGCTGGAACGGTTGGATCAGGGTGATGATTTGGGAAGGTTCCATCCACATCGCAATACAATGCGGTGACTTCGCAACCCATTCTCTCATATACTTCCGGAGCGCAAAGTGCACCTGCTGCATTTCCTGCATCCACAACGATACGCATGGGTCGTTTGAGATCAATACCCCTGACAACTGTATCCATATACTCTGGTAACAGGTCATAGTCTGAAGCTTTTCCCTGGCCTGCTTCAAAATCATCACTTTTAATGAGGGTAAGCATGTCCTGGATATCCTGACCAAAAAAGGCGAGCTGATTAAAGGTCAATTTGAATCCATTAAACTCTGGTGGGTTATGGGAGCCCGTTATCTGACAGGCGCCATCAACATCATCAAAATGAAATACACTGAAATAGTTTCCTGGTGTTGGCAGAATGCCAATATCCATGACATCAATGCCAGTAGAAAGTGCACCGGCCTTAAAATATTCTTTTAGTTGTGGGGTTGTGAGTCTCACATCTCCTGAGAGAGTAATTTTCTTTCCACCACGTCGCTTTACGATTGAAGCGAAGGCACGTCCCAGAGCAACAACGACTTCCTCAGGAAAATCTACTGCTACTTCCCCACGGATATCATACTCTCTAAAAATAAAATCATTTACGTTCATTCAATTTTTCCTCATATTTTTGTACCATAGAGAACACTGAGAGCACTGAGAGCACTGAGAGCACTGAGAGCACTGAGAGCACTGAGAGCACTGAGAGCACTGAGAGCACTGAGAGCACTGAGAGCACTGAGTTATATATTGTGTAAAACCCTCTTTATCCCATTTTTTAACAATCTAACATAAAAGTTAATTATCAACCCAAGATGTTTATCACTTAGTTTTAAATAAGTAAGAATTTGGGCTAAATGAATATCCGCGATCTTATCAACAGTTTTTAGCTCTAAAATTATCATGTCATTCACTAAAAGATCAATTCTATAACCCACATCCAATTGTTGACCTTTATAATTAATATTTACGGGAACTTGCCTCAGAACTGAATGACTATGTATTGTGCTTAGTTCATAAAAGAGAGCAGCTTCATAAGCTGATTCCAACAAACCAGGACCTAGAGTTTTGTGAACCTCAATTGCAGCGCCAATGATCTGTTCAGAAAGCTTATTAAATTTTGATAGTTTTCCATTACCCATATTCTTGTTTGATTTATCTAAACTTTTTCTCTGTGTGCTCTGCAAGCTCTGTGGTTAATCAATGTTTCCCTTTTTCAAGTTCATCAACAGCCTGGCGAACGTTGCCATCGAAGCGATCTAAATATAGTCGGCTTTCATCTGCAGAGGCATGGCTTTTATGCATAACCAGAGCCACCTTGACATAGTTATCTGATTTGATTAGCAGTTCAGTTGCTTCTTCATAACTGCAAGAGGTGATAGTGGACACAATGCGCCGTGCTCTATCTTCCAACTTGATATTGGTAGCCTTCAAATCCACCATGAGATTCTCGTAGACTTTACCCCGTTTAACCATTGAGGTGGTCGTAATCATATTGAGCACCAGCTTGGTAGCCGTCCCTGATTTCATCCGCGTTGATCCTGTGATCACTTCTGGTCCCACCGGCACAGAGATCAGGACATCAACATCAATATCAATGTGATTTCTGTCTGCACAGGTGAAAAATACTGTAGCTGCTCCTAATGCTCGTCCACGCTCCAGGGCACCCAGCACGTATGGAGTGACTCCACTTGTAGCAATACCCATGACGACATCATTCCTAGTGACTGCAAGATCATCAATGAGTTTTCGACCATCTTCTGGAAAATCTTCAGCTCCCTCCACTGCAGTACGCAAGGCAATATCGCCACCTGCTATGAAGCCTTGGACTCGTTCTGGGCTGGCATTAAAGGTGGGTGGAATTTCAGAGGCATCTAAGACGCCAAGTCTTCCAGAAGTCCCTGCTCCCACATATATCAGGTGTCCATCATTCTGGAAAGCACGATCTACTAATTCAGTAGCCTGAGTAATATCATCCATTTGTTTAGCGACCTGGCCAGCGATGATCCGGTCTTCGCGATTAATGATTTCAAGGATTTCACGAATCGAAGACGAATCCAGCTTCATACTCTTTGGGTTGCGTTGCTCTGTTAAAAGGTTGCCTAATTTCGATGTCATTGTCTTAATGCTCCCACCCTATAAAACTTTTCTATAATAGCCTGGCAGTGCTAGCCCTGGCAGTCGATCATGAATTTAATATCTCTTGCGTCACCTGATTGAAGTCGGCTCTCAACTCGGCGGCAATTATACATTGGAAGATGTTTGTAAACCAAATGATATCAACCCGGGATACACCTGCAAATAATGCACCCCTAAGATGAGCCCGAAACTGATTGATCATCCCTGATGCCATCAGTGAAGCAAGAACTGATATTTCCCGCTCCTGGAGGGAAAGTCCAGAACGAGAAAGGATGCGACCATAACCATCTTCTATCATCCATCTCGTTAAATCCGGGTGTAATTCATCCATGACCTTTTTCAGTTTTGAATGATGTTTTCCATAGATGATTTGGCTGGTCTTTTCACCAGCTTGTTTATGATCACCCACATGTTTGGCTCCATGCTTTACAGGAAAATGGATTCTCAATTGTTTGAGAGCCTCAATAGTTTTAGGAAATCCGGCAAAAAGTAGAGTCTGCAGGATAGCCTCTTCAATGGCCTCCTCATCTAGAACATCTGAACAGAGTGGTATCCATGTATTTAACATGGCCTGGTCATTGAGTGTCGTAGCTGTCACAAGGATTCCCAGAAGAAACATTTTCTTCTGCTCAGAATTAGTGAGCTCTTTCCAGCAACGAGTAAGTTGAGTTTCGCAGGCAGAATATCTGGTTGAGAATACCATAGGCTTATAGGATAATCGTGTTGGAGCCTGATGAAACTCGAATTTTCGGTATCTGCCAATTAATAGGTCAGAAATTGGAGGTAGGACGTTCAATTTTCCAACACATCGTGCTTTTTGAAGATGGAGTAATACCCAAGACCAACCTATGGTTCAAGCTTGAATCAAATTATATTATTTGTATGTTGAACGTGAAAATGAGTACAAAAATTCCAGCCAATAGCTCCATTCAATGATCGAGATTATTCTCGCCGTCATTGGCCTTATTCTCAGCTTCATTTTTGCCGGAGCAGAAATTGCACTTCTCTCGTCAAACCGACTACAACTAGAGGTTTGGGAAAGGCGTGAGGTACGCGGTGCAAAGTCAGCCATGAAGGCCAGTCGTAACCCTGAGCAATTTCTCACTGCCACACTGGTTGGGAATAACATAGCCAACATTCTGACCACGTCTTTCTCCACGGTGATGCTGATCCAGGTAATCCCCAATGAGTGGATAATTCTACTGATCATTTCTGTCAGTGTTCTCATCTTTGGTGAAATTATACCGAAAACACTCTTTCGAGAATTTCCCAACGCCTCCATGTTATTTTTTGGGCGCTTTGTCAAAATATTTGAGGTGATTCTCTATCCCCTGACCATTTTGCTACGCCTTTATCGGAAAATAATTCTGAGAAGTGATGATGTTGAAAGTCAAACCAACCTGGACTCAGAGGAGTTGCATCTCCTATTCAACGATCCCAGGGAGGAGAGCGGTGTAGATGTCCATGAGCGTCAAACCATTGCCCGTATATTCACCTTTAAAAATACCTCAATCAGCGAAGTAATGACGCCTCGTCCCGATATGACTTCAGTATCCATCGATAGTAGTATGGACGAAGTTGAATCCGCTTTTATGGAATCAGGATATTCCAAACTTCCAGTGTATGAAGAAACCACCGATGATATTAAAGGTATTGTGTTCCTCCATGATATTTTCAGGGGAGCAACTGAACTCCGCGACGTCATGCGGGAGGTCTATTTTGTCCCGGAAACCAAAGCTGCAGATGAACTGCTGGGTGAAATGCAGACTAAAAGTCTATCAATTGCAATCGTGATTGATGAATATGGTGGCACTGCAGGCTTAGTCACTATGGAAGATTTATCTGAAGAGCTATTTGGCGAATTTACAGATGCCTTTGATGAAGAAGATTCAGCAGTCCAGCAACTTGATAAGGGTTTGCTCATCAAAGGAAATACTGAGATAGATTTTCTTAATGAACAGCATGATTTTGCCATTCCTACTGGTGAATATGAAACCTTGGCCGGATTTCTTATTGAGAGCCTGGGGCATATCCCTCAAAAGAACGAACAGTTCTTAACCGAAACTCACCGCTATGTTATCTCATCTTCAACTGCAACACGTATTGAAACCATATTTGTTCAGGAGCGCTAATTAGCGATCACTTTTGGGCTTAATTTCTCTTATAGATCGATATCTGATCCGAGCATTTTTTTCTACCATGTGGACCGTTCTTATTGGTCTTGTGGGTATTTTCACCATTGCTGATTTTGTGGAAAAGATTGACAATTTTGTGGACGCTGGGGCTGGGGCTAATCTCATGCTGGTGTATTATGGATACAGTCTGCCCTATTTTATTGATATGGCCCTCCCTATGAGTATGCTTCTGGCCACGGTCTTTTCACTGGGCACCCTCAACAAGAACTATGAAATCGCAGCCATGCGCGCTTCAGGGATCAGCATGCTCCGTATTGCACGTCCCTTACTCCTCCTCGGTCTATTCTTCACCATATTCCAGTTTGTCTTTCAAAATCTGGTGGTTATGCCTTTCAATCATCAGCAGAAAGAGATTACTCGTAATATTTTAAAACCGAAGAAAAGTCCCAGGAAAATGAAGGAAGTCGTTCGCCAGGATGTTAATGGTAATATCATGGTCATCAAATCTTACGACGTCCCCAACAGTAAGTGTACGGATGTTTCTATCCTGGCATATCAGGACTCCGGAATTACAGAGCGATGGGATTATGCCAGGCTTGAGTGGATTGATTCTTTACAGAATTGGAATAAAACAGAAGGCTTGAATCGTCGCTTTGATGCTGCTGGAAAATTATTGTTTTCAGAGATGAACCTCAGCGATGAGTTACCTATCACCCTGACACCAGCTGATATTGTCAAGGAGCAGATCAGGCCCAATGAGATGAATGTTTTTCAACTTGTGGAATTTATTGAAAAGAAAAAGCTCCTGGGTCTAAACCCTCACCGCTGGGTGGTGGATTTTCACTTCAAACTGGCATTTGTGATGACTGGATTTATTGTGATTTTTCTGGGGATTAGTTTTGCCCTACAGGGGACGAGGGAGAATCTGGCAGTGGGCGTGGGCAAGAGCGTAATAGCACTCTTTATATATTATATCCTGCTAATCGGAGGTCAGAAAATCGGCTACAATAGTTCCATGCATCCAGCTTTCGCAGTGTGGTTTGGAAATGTGGTCCTTTTTATTGCTGGGGGATGGCTGTTTTATCAAACAGCAAAGAAATAGATTTAATTTTGAATTTTGCAGATACTCTCACCTGCATTTAAAGACTTACCTCTTAAACTGAAAACTGAGCCCAAATTCAATGCCCTCTGCATTGGCGAAAGACATCCCACCCAATAACTTTAGAGCCAGATCTGCATCAAACCAGATGAGGTGAATTCCAGCACCGATTGATGCTTCACTCCCATAGGGACCACCAAAGGCCATACCAGATCTGATGGGAACCATGCCAAAGCGGATCCACTCAGCTGCAAGTCCTAGTCTCCATGATCGATTTGCAAAATAGTAATCATCCAGACCGGCAGATAAATCAGCCATGACTATGAAATCATTCTTGTATTGGTAGCTGCCACCGAGGCGAAAGATGGCAGGATAATTCATTCGAATACTGTCTGGTCTTGGGACATCCATTTCATCAAATTTGAAAAGGCTGTCGGTATCAGCGAGGGCAGCTGTCACATTAATACCTTCCATTTCCATGGCGTACAAGGTACTGGCTGAAAAAGTAGTGCTATCAGATGATATCTGCAGAAGATCGCGAACGGGGACCAGGGCTTCGATGATTCCAATATTCCTCGCTATAAAATTGTCATCATTGCCCCAATTGATAAAGCCAATCACATTATTAATGGCAAAACCGAACTGCCAGTTATTGATTTTCCGTGTATTAAAACCAAGATCAATAGCCAAACCATTGCCCCCAATGGCACGGGTGTATCGATAAAAACCATCAGACTCCAGTCCCGTGGGTCGAGTATTGAAGGCACCACCAGATGAATCCACACCAGCAAAGCCTATTCCTACTAGATATTTAAAGGTGGCTCCTATGTTGTATTTTTCAAAAGGTATGGCAAATGAAAAACCAAAGTTGGTCACCATAAGCAAGTCCTGCCTGAGCGATAAATCTAAAGAATTACCAATCTGATTTCCTTCCATAACCATTTCAAAGAGACCCAGGGGGAGGGAGTTCTGCATATAATATTCGACACCCGACGTGAAGGCATAATTACCAAGGGAGATATTTAGAACTGGGATCGGAACACTCACACCCAGACCAAATGCAAACCCATCTTCAGAAAGTTCAGACAATAGAAATTCTTTATGTGTTTTATCACTACCGCGCATCTTTTGCTCAAGATCAAAAGGATTGCCGTCCTTATCACCTGAGAAATATTTGTTAAACAGTGCCAGAGACATGAAATTATTAAAAGCTGTAATTTTGAAATCTAAAAGGTCGGCGCTAAAAGTTAAATCTTCAGTGTACCCCAGGTTGGCAGGGTTGTATCCTACTGCAGAAATACCCCGGGAGGATACTGTATACACATTGCAGAGACCCAGTCCTCTGGCGTCTATGTGCGCCTGTCCAAAACCAGATACAGCCAAGGCAAGTGAGACGGTAAGTATTGCAGTTAACCTTCTCATTGTGTCGTGTCTTCCTCAGTGGTGCTGAACATGGGTCCAGAATTGAGGATAAATTGCATAAATGCAGTGACATCAATTCCAGCAGAGAACGGGAGCAAAGCAGGGTTAGGCGTTTCTTCCAAAATGAATTTTGTTGCGATGTAATGATCCTTGGGTTCAATCAACCAACCCAATTCGCCATAAGAAGTCACATCCTGGATAAGCCACAGCTCAGTACCAGTACTATTAAGTGTCAGGTTGTAAAGTGAATCTGCGACTGTGGGTGCATCCAATTCCACAAAGGCCAGCGCGGAAGCAACATCTGCAAAGCCTGAATCAGATCGGGCCAACATAAAGGTATCCAGGAAGGCATATTTTTTGTGCTTCAGTGTACCATAGGTAGAATCACCCTCCACATCACTCAAATTAAAATCAGCCGAATAACTAAATTGACCTGATCCTTCCATGCCTGGAATCACCAGACCCGTAGTTGGATCAGCGATACCTGCAGGAATTTCAAGCTGAAGGGTCTTCACCAGTGGATGCATAATGAGGGTATCCAGGTTCAAATCAAGTGTATCTGCCGAGCCATCGTCATCCAGATCAGCCGAAACCAGTACTCGGTTTTCCAGTGAGCTATAGAATGGGAAGTATTGAATATCGGATACCAGAATTTCCAATCCGAAGCCAAGTCCAATATCACTAAAAATGATGGTGTTAATGGTGGAACTAAGCAGCATATCAGAATCATCTGGAACACCATTGGCTCCTACTAATTGCTTGATAGTACTTGAATCCAATGCAGCCATTTTTGAAAATGTCGGGGGCATAAATTCAACTCCCCCTGAAGCAATGGTCAGATAAAATGGAATTTCAAATCGCCAGGTTCCTGATATCTCAGCCCCGGCTGTAATCGATGTAAGCCCATCAGGTGTAATGCTGGCATCGCCGCCCACCGAAACAATATCAGGCATCATAGCCATTAAATTGACAATATTGTTATCTGCAGGGAAGTGTTGGACAATCGCTACATCATCAGCGACGGTTCGTCGGACATATTCACGACTTATGCGAATCTCTGTAGATACTGGTTCATCTGGTGAGCCTGATTGGAAAGTTACCGAATCCGGATCAAGGGCAACAACGACACTGTCCCCATCCCTGAAGCCCTTCACCTCTAAACCTAAACCCGGTGAAACACCAAATTCGTTTTCCATAGTGATGGCAAGAATAGCCTCCCCGAACGTGATTCCACCAACGAGACCTGGCAAGCTCAAGGGCTGTTCTTGATCACTCAATCCAAAATTGATATCAAAGAGTCCGACCAGATCCTGGATTCTCAGTGATGTCATTAGCACATTGACATCAATGGCCATTTCATCTGGTGGTGGATAAGGGATGGTGGTTGGACCTCCATCTGAGCTAAATTGTATTTCTGTCTCAATCAACAATGAATCCAGTGGAGTATCATCCCCTGTAAGATTACTTAGTAAATGACCATCTAAGACTACAACGGTATCTCTCGTTGCTCCATCAGGCAATGCGAAGGTTATTACTTCGAAACTTCCGACATCCAAACTGTCTTGATGCTCATAAAAGTTTCTGAGTTTGATCCGCAAAATATCAATATCCAAACCCATTTTATTTTCCAGTGAGATACTCAAACGATTGGTGTCTGGCTCATCCACATCATCTTTAAATGTGGCTTTCACGATCTGGATGCTAAAGGCAGCGTCTGGTGAAGTGGTATTCATATCCTGGTATATGGACATGGTGGTGTCACGCATATTTAACTGGATACTTTCGAAGCCGTCAATATTTAATGAAAAATTATAATGAAAAAATGGGTTCACACCTTCAGGAAAAAAGAGCGTATCACCATTGGAAGCGTTGATAGTGCCCCCAAATTCAAAAATGAGACTATCGTAAACTGCTACTCCATCCAGCGATGACACCAGGGTACTGTCCTCACCGTTGGTCATGTATTGTGAAATATCTTCAAAAAAGTGGTTATGAAGTGTGTCAGTGGTCCCGTCTGCACGTTTTGTGTAGACAATAAGACCCGTATTGGATGAGGTTAACGGCAATTGGCTGTTTATTGTGGAGCTAATGGATCCAGTCGATATAGTAACTGACTCGAATCCTTCAATGGGCACATCTGAAGGCAGGGTAGATGGATCCGGTAATAGAGCAAAGGCCTGGCGAATGCCTGGTAATTGTGCCTCTTCTACATCAATGGCGGCCGTCATTTCATAGGTGTATGAGGAATCGCAAATAAATAAAGGAGGTGGATCCGGACATGCTTCACAGTTTTCACCGTCACCGTCTGCAGAGGGAATACGGGCAGTGATCGTCCGTGTATACCCAGGTATAGAAACATCTGCATCAGAGTTTATATTTGAGTCTGCAGATCCAAACGTGAAAGATATGTTTTCAGAACGAGTTGCTAAGATGTCGTCACAAACAGCATCTGGAATATTACTGATAAATATATCCGGCATTTCAAAGCCCATAGCTGCCATAGTGATTACAGTATCGATGGGTCCCATACTAATCCCAGTATCCAGAACCGCAGGGAGCAATGATCCAATATCAATTGGCCCAACGCCCAGCTCCATTGGATCCTGGCCGGGGATGACAAACATATCTTCAGGAAGTGTGATAGGCGGCAAGTCATTCTCAAGGGTGATATACAGACCACCTGGATAATCTGCTAAAGTATCAGGCAGCAAAATATCCATGATCCCATCACCATCGGTATCCACTGAATCACCATAAACCTTAATGGTTCCAGTCGTATCAGATGAGAGCAAACCATCAAATGGATAATTTTCAGAAACTAAGGGAATGGTCAGAGTCATTTGCCAGGTAGGCAACACCACCTTGGTGGGAAGTCCAAAATCACATTGCAGTACAAGAATGCCCCACAATGTGGCCAGTACTAATCCTGCTGACCGTCCTTTAAATTTATGAAAGTTGATTGAAATAATCCTTTTCTAGTACCTGTAATGTTCCGGTTTGAAGGGACCTTCTTTTTTGATCCCCAGATACTCCGCCTGATCTTCAGAAAGGGTGGTCAACTTGGCATCAAGATGAGCGAGGTGCAGTCTGGCCACTTCTTCATCAAGCTCCTTGGAAAGTACCTGAACACCATCAGCAACACTGCCTTCGAAAAGTGCCATCTGAGCCAATACCTGATTGGTAAATGATGTAGACATCACAAAGGATGAGTGACCCGTGGCATTGCCAAGATTTACAAGACGTCCCCGGGAAAGCAGCACGATTGATTTGCCATCAGGAAATTCAAATTTATCAACCTGAGGTTTGATATTGGTTTCAGTGATACCAGCATGGTTCTCTAACCAGGCCACATCAATTTCATGATCAAAATGCCCAATATTAGCCAGGATAGCATTATCCTTCATCTTTTCCATGTGTTCACCACGGATCACATCTTTACAACCAGTGGTGGTAACAAAGATATCACCGAAGCTGGCTGCCTCTTCCATGGTAACCACAGAAAAGCCTTCCATAGCTGCCTGCAGGGCACAGATGGGATCGATTTCAGTTACAAAGACCTGAGCACCATATCCAGCCATAGACTGGGCAGAGCCCTTACCAACATCACCATAACCAGCAACTACGATCTTTTTACCAGCCAGCATGATATCGGTACCTCGTTTGATACCATCAGCCAGAGATTCACGACAGCCATACTTATTATCAAATTTGGATTTGGTAACAGAGTCATTCACATTGATAGCAGGGAAAGGTAAGTCACCCTCTTCCATCAATTGGTAAAGACGATGAACACCTGTGGTGGTCTCTTCAGAGACACCTTTAATTTCTGCGTGCATCTCAGGATGTTGTTCCAGGATAACTTGAGTTAAGTCTCCCCCATCATCCAGCAGGATGTTGGGACCTTTGCCATCAAAGTATAGGGTCTGATCAATACACCACCAGTATTCTGCTTCTGTCTCACCCTTCCAGGCGAATACAGGAACACCAGTAGCAGCAATAGCTGCTGCTGCATGATCCTGGGTTGAATAAATATTGCAGCTGGACCAGCGAACTTCAGCACCCAATGCTGTGAGCGTCTCGATCAAGACAGCGGTCTGGATGGTCATATGGATACAGCCTGCGATACGGGCACCCTCAAGTGGTTTTGTATCTCCATACCGTTTTCTGAGCTCCATGAGGCCTGGCATCTCTTTTTCAGCCAGAATCATCTCATCACGGCCAAAGGCGGCCAGGCTTATATCTGCTACTTTGTAGTCTAAAGTTTTTGTTTCCATATAACTCTCTATTACCCTTTTATATCTCTGCGCTCTCCGCGATCTCTGCGGTTGAGGCTTTTTAATTTTATATATCTATTTCAATGCTTTGTTGACTTCAGCAGTCATATTGGTTTTTTCCCAGGGGAACTCATCTCTTCCGAAGTGGCCATATGAGGCGGTTCTTTCATATATGGGACGTTTAAGCTTTAGATGACTGATAATGGCGGCTGGCTTAAGTGGGAATACTTCCCGAACCATGGCTTCAAGTTCACTGTTGCTGTGCTTGGATGTCCCATGTGAGTCCACCAGGATAGAGATAGGCTCAGCCACACCAATGGCATAGGCCAACTGGACAGTACAGCGCTGGGCTGCTTTGGCAGCTACGATGTTCTTGGCGATGTATCTGGCCATATAGGCAGCCGATCTATCAACCTTGCTGGGATCTTTACCAGAGAAGGCACCACCACCATGGGGAGCATAGCCACCATAGGTGTCCACAATAATCTTACGACCTGTTAGACCAGCATCACCCTGGGGTCCACCCACTACAAAACGACCTGTGGGGTTTACAAAAGTTTTAAGTGTATTATAATCTACCAGTTTCGCTGGCAGGACAGGCTTGATGACATGCTCTAAGACATCATCATACATCTGACCCTTTACATCCACCCCGTCTTCATGTTGATTAGAAATTACCACAGCAGTAATGGCTTCAGGCAGGTGGGTCTCAGAGTTGTACTGAACAGTTACCTGAGATTTACCATCGGGACGGAGATAAGGCAGCTTACCGCTCTTGCGCACTTCAGCTAGTCTTTTAGTCAGCTCATGGGCGATATAGATAGGCATGGGCATAAAGGCATCGGTCTCATCAGAGGCGTAGCCAAACATCATACCCTGGTCACCAGCACCTTGCTCGTGGTTATCATCATCAACACCCTGTGAAATATCAGCAGACTGTTTATCAATACTTACCAGGACTGCGCAGGTCTTGTAATCAAAACCCATGATGGAATCTGTATAACCGATACGTTTTATAGTCTTCCTTGCGATACGCTGGATATCTACATAGGCTGAGGTGGTGATCTCACCACCCACCATGACCAGTCCGGTGGTTACAAAGGTCTCACAGGCTACACGCCCCAGAGGGTCTTTCTCTAATATGGCATCAAGAATCGCGTCTGATATTTGGTCAGCAATTTTATCTGGATGACCTTCTGTTACTGATTCTGATGAAAACAAATATGGCATGCTTTAAACTCCAACTTTTCTATTTATCACAAACCGAACTTCGGACTTGGATGGTTAATCAATTAATTCAATTTTAATTCTGAGTAGTCACCAACGTTGACAACTCTCTTTTGACCGTCAACCAGCGCATGATCTCCAATGAGGGAATTATTCAGGATCATATTGTAAATATGAGCACCTTTCCCCACAATAGTCTCAGATAAAATGACACCACTTACCTCAGCACCTTTATCAATGGTAACGTTTGGACCAATTACCGAATTACTCACCTTTGCTTCTTCATGAATAAAAACGGGAGGATGAATAATAGAACCATTACTGTGCTCGGTCGATAAATGATGCTTGAGCAAAAAGCGGTGAGAATCTAGCAGAGATTCCTTGGTTCCGC
>JACKQG010000209.1_pt2 | contig 68260 bp, 66 predicted proteins | sample 8237621 | NCBI WGS metagenome assembly JACKQG01 (sample SAMN15677084, study PRJNA649215) | marine metagenome | biome: marine; feature: Black Sea; material: saline water; isolation source: suspended particulate matter (SPM) from the Black Sea western gyre | collected 2013-06-09/2013-06-10 | depth... | reverse complement strand
CGCCCCCGCGACTTCCCCCTGCGCGGCCGCGCTCCTCGCCCTGCAGCCCCTGCGACACCGCGCTTAGGGCGAGCACGTTCGCGGGGCCGGTCTCGCGTGCCCGGTCGAGTACCAAGCGCGTGCCGGCCGCGTTGTCATTCCCCCGCCTGGTGTTGGCCATGCACGCCACCGAGGTCACGCCACCGGCCACGGCCGACCGGCAGCCCGTAGCCACCGTCTCGCGGTACTCGTAGCCGGGCTCCCTCAAGTGCACGTGGATATCGATAAGGCCGGGACAAACGATCTTGCCCTCGGCGTCGATCACCCGGTGGCCGTTGGCCTCTATCGAGCCCGGCGCGGCGCTGCCGGCTATCTTTCCATCCTCGATCAGCAGGTCGGCCGGCTCGTCGCGGCCCGAGGCCGGGTCGAGAAGTCGTCCCCCGCGTATCAGCAGTTTCTCGTCAGTGCCCATCAGGCTCTTCCCCCGGATGCACCGCCCGCCTGTCGCGGCGGCGGTACCGAGCCGGCGCTTTCCCGCCCCGCGGTCGCCTCGTCCGTCTCGCTACCCCTGATACCATCAGCACCGGGAACGATGAGCTGGTAGAGCACCGCCATGCGCAGGGCCACCCCGTTCGTGACCTGGTGCATCATCACCGACCAGGGACCGTCGGCCACGCCGCTGGAAATCTCTATGCCGCGATTCATCGGCCCGGGATGGAGGATGATTACGTCGTCGGCCGCTCGGCTCACTACTTCCTCGGTGAGGCAGAAGTAACGCGCGTATTCATCGAGGTCAGGAAAGTAATTTCCCTCCTGCCGCTCGCGCTGGACCCTGAGCATCATGATTACGTCTGCCCCTTCCACCGCCTCGGCGAGGTCGTGGTGTATGCTCGCCCCGAACTGCTCGAAGGCGCGAGGCAACAGTGTAGGTGGACCCGCGAGTCGCAACTCGGCACCCAGCGTGCGCAGTGCGAAGAGGTTGGACCGTGCGACACGCGAGTGCAGGATATCGCCGACTATGGCCACCTTGAGGCCGGCCAGGTGGGGCTTGTGCTGCCTTATGGTGAGTATATCGAGCAGCGCCTGGGTGGGGTGCTCGTGACTGCCGTCGCCGGCGTTGATGATATGGCAACCCACTATGTCTGCCAGCAGGCGCGCCGCTCCGGCCGACGGATGGCGTACCACGATCGCGTCGGGCGCCATGGCAGCCAGGTTTCGCGCCGTGTCGGCCAGGGTTTCTCCCTTCGACATGCTCGAACCCGAGCCCGATATGTTTATCGAATCGGCAGACAATCTCTTGGCCGCGATCTCAAACGAAATTCGCGTGCGCGTGCTGTTCTCGAGAAACAGGTTGACCACCGTCTTGCCCCTGAGCGTGGGTACTTTCTTGACGTCCCGCTCGCAGACTTCGGCGAGCGATTCCGCCGTGTCGAGCAGGAGCGTAATGTCCTCGGCCGACAAGCCTTCCATGCCCAGCAGGTGCCTGACTTCCTGTGCCATGTCAGTTTCCCTCCAGGTAGACTGCGTCTTCACCATCGAGCTCGGCGAGGCGCACCTGCACCTTCTGGTCAATCGAGGTGGGGATGTTCTTGCCAACGTAGTCGGCACGAATCGGCAGCTCACGGTGTCCGCGGTCCACCAGCACGGCCAACTGCACGGCCGCGGGGCGGCCAAAGTCCATCAGCGCGTCCAGCGCCGAGCGGATGGTCCGCCCGGTAAACAGGACGTCGTCCACCAGGACAACAGTGCGGTTGGTTATATCAAAGGGAATGTCTGTCTGCCCGACAACCGCGGCCGTCCCAAGGCGGCCCTGGTCATCGCGGTACATGGTAACGTCAACGCTGCCAAGGTCAGGCGCGCGCCCCTCAATGGATTCCATGGTGGCGGCCAGTCTTCCGGCCAGTGGCACGCCGGTGGTCCTGATACCCACCAGGGCCAGGTCACCGCCTCCGTTGCGTTCGAGGATCTCGTGGGCGATTCGCAACAGCACGCGTCCCACTCGGCCCGAATCCAATACCGACCTGGCGCTCACAGTCCGCGTCCTCGGCCGAGCGCGCGAACAAAAGCCCCGCAGGTAAAAATACCCCGGGGCCAGCCCTCGATCGGGTGCGCGAACGCACCCGCGGTCAGATAAAACGTAGTTGCTGCTTTCATGGCCACCCTTGCCGGCCTCGCGGGACCGGATTAAAAGGCGTCCGCATGGTTACCGCCGGCGCCGCGGCATGTCAAAAAGCACGGTCGGGCTCAGCAGGCACCTGCCTTCCCGCTCAGGGAATACGGTCGCCTATGCGCGACCAACGGGGGCTGAATGCGTGGGCGTCCCAGGACCAGTAGAGCACGAAGGCTTTTCCCAGGATCTCAGTGACGGGCACGGTGCCCCAGAAACGGCTGTCGTGACTGGCGTCACGGTTGTCGCCCATCACGAACACCTCGTTCTCGGGGACCGTGAACGGCCCGAAATTGTCTCGCGGGCTGCGACGTCGCGGTATGATGTCGGGACCATAGACGGCAAAGGGATCCTCGGCTTTCTCGCCGTTGATGAACAAGCGCTTGTTGCGCACTTCGAGGGTGTCACCGCCAAGGGCGACAACTCGCTTTATAAAATCCTTGGAGCGATCACGCGGATATATGAACACCACAACGTCGTTGCGCTCGGGATCCTTGAAATCGAGGACACGGCCACCGACAAAAGGAACCCGTATGCCATAGAGAAACTTGTTCACCAGCAGGTGGTCGCCGATCTCCAGGGTCGGCAACATCGAGCCGCTGGGAATCTTGAAGGCCTGGACGACGAAGCTGCGAATGAAGAACGCCAGCAGTACCGCGACCAGCAGCGCCTCGGCATACTCGCGCCACGCGGCGGGCTTCTCGGCTCCCGTTTCGGTTTTATTCTTTCTGGAAGACACGCCCAGCCCTAACCGTCGATCTTGAGCACCGCGAGGAAAGCCTCCTGCGGAATCTCTACCCTGCCGACCTGCTTCATCCTCTTTTTCCCTTCTTTCTGCTTCTCAAGCAACTTGCGCTTGCGGGTTATGTCGCCGCCGTAACACTTGGCGGTTACATTTTTACGCAGGGCCTTTACTGTTTCTCTCGCGATTACGCGACTGCCGGTGGCCGCCTGTATTACAACTTCGTACATCTGCCTGGGAATAATCTTCTTGAGCTTGAGAGCCAGTTCCTTACCCAGCCGATACGCGCGGTCCGAGTGGCATATGACGGACAGGGCGTCCACCCTCTCGCCATTGAGCAGCAGGTCGAGCCTGCCCAGCTTGGAAACCCTGAAATCCAGCGGCTCGTAGTCCAGCGACGCGTAGCCGCGGGACACTGATTTCAGGCGGTCGTAAAAATCATACACCACCTCGGCCATGGGCAGGTCGTAGCGAACCACGGCCCGGTTACCGCCGTGGATGTCCATTCCGGACTGCACACCGCGGCGATCCTCGCACAACCCCAGCACCCCGCCGAGATGGTCGGCCGGTACGTGTATGGTTGCAGCGATCCAGGGCTCGGCGATGCTTTCCACTTCCACGGGATCGGGCAGCTGCGCAGGACTGTCTATGGTCAGCGTGCTGCCATCCTTGCGGGTAACGAGGTAGGCAACCGTGGGAGCGGTAGTGACCAGCTCGAGGCCGAACTCCCTCTCCAGCCGCTCCTGGGTAATCTCGATATGCAGCAGCCCGAGAAACCCACATCGAAAACCGAAACCCAGCGCGGCCGATGTCTCGGCTTCACTCGAGAACGAAGAATCGTTGAGCTTCAGCTTCTCGATCGCGTCACGCAACGCTTCGTACTGGTTGCTGTCTACTGGGTATAACCCGACGAAAACCATCGGCTTGACCGCGACGAAACCCTCGAGCGCTTCCTCACAGGGATCGTCCTGGTGGGTGATGGTGTCACCCACGCGGGCTTCGTGGATATCCTTTATCCCCGCGGCCACGAATCCGACTTCGCCCGGCCCCAGCGAATCAACGTCAATGGCGTGGGGTGCGAATACGCCGACCTTGGTAATTTCGTGGAGCCCACCTTGCCGCATCAAGCTCACGCGGTCGCCCTTGCGCACCCGTCCATCGAGGATACGCAAGATGATCATCGCGCCGTGGTAGGGGTCGAACCAGCTGTCAAAGAGAAGCCCGCGGAGCTTCGCCCCGCCCTTTTCCGGTGGCGGAACACGGTCGACGATAGCCTGCAGCAGTGCCGCTATACCCACGCCGGTCTTGGCGCTTATCTCGAGCGCGTCCGAGGTATCGAGCCCCACGACTTCCTCAATTTCTTCCTTGACCCGCGTTGGTTCCGAGCTCACGAGGTCTATCTTGTTGAGCACGGGCAGCACTTCGAGGTCGTGGTCTATGGCAAGATAGGCATTGGCGAGGGTCTGGGCCTCGACTCCCTGGGTCGCATCGACCACCAGCAGTGCGCCCTCGCAGGCGGCCAGCGACCGCGATACCTCGTAGCTGAAATCTACATGCCCAGGAGTATCGATGAGATTGAACTCGTACTCTTCTCCATTGGCCGCAACCCAGTTCATGCGCACCGCGCGGGCCTTGATGGTTATGCCCCGTTCGCGCTCCAGATCCATGTCGTCGAGCAGCTGTTCCGACATATCGCGCTCGGCGACGGTGCCCGTAGCCTCGAGCAGGCGGTCGGCCAGCGTGGACTTACCGTGGTCTATGTGGGCCACGATGCAGAAGTTACGTATGTGAGATTCTTTCATCGAGCGCGAGAGCGCGGAAGGGCCCAAGGGATAAATACGGGGTGTCGCCTAAGAACGCGAGCGAAAGAACTCTATCGTCGCCGCTAGCCCGTCATCGAGCGAGGTCAGGGGCTCCCAGTCCAGCACCTCACCGGCGAGGGTCACGTCGAGCGCCGAACGCTGGACCTCGCCCGGGCGGGCGTCCTCGTGATCGGGCGTGTTGTCAGAGCCCAGCGAGACTATAATCCTCTCGGCGAGGTAGTTGACGCTGGTTTCCTTGCCGGTGCCTATGTTTACGCCACCGTCGTAATTCTTTTCGATGGCCGCCATGTTGGCACGCACCACGTCGCCCACGTAAACGTAGTCCCTGGTCTGCTCACCGTCGCCGTAGATGACCGGATCATCACCCGCGATCAGCTTGCGACAGAAGATCGCCACCACCCCCGCCTCACCGTGCGGATCCTGCCTCGGGCCGTAGACATTGGCGTAGCGCAGCGCGGTGTAGCCAATACCGTGGCAGCGGCTGTAGTAGTAGAGATACTGCTCGCCCGCGAGCTTGCTCACGCCGTAGGGGCAGACCGGCAGCAGCGGCTGATCCTCACCGCAGGGAAGCTGCTCGGGCTCGCCGTAGACGGTGCCTCCCGACGAAGCGAAAATCACCCGCCGGGTACCCACCTGTCTCGCTGCCTCCAGCAGGTTGATGAACCCAACTACGTTTATGTCTGCATCGAAGGCAGGCTTTTCCACCGACACCCGCACGTTCATCTGCGCGGCGTGGTGAATGAGAACGTCGGGCGCCGTTTCGATCACCAGTGCGGCAGCTTCGGGCGAGCGGATATCGAGCTGCTCAAAGCGGGCAGCCGAAGGCACGTTTTTGCTGTGCCCGCTCGAAAGGTCGTCGATGATGGTGACTTCGTGGCCGGCCGCCAGGCAGGCCTCGCTCAGGTGAGAGCCGATGAAACCGGCTCCGCCGGTGACGATAATTTTCAATTTTTTACTCCGTAGCTATTCGAGCCGACAGCTCTTCAGCCCGGCAGCTCTCCGCCCGCTGCGAGCTTTTCGCGGAAATAAGCAACCGTGGATTCAAGCCCGGTTTCCAACGGAACAACGGGTTCCCAGTCCAACACGCGGCGGGCCTTGCTTATGTCGGGCTGCCTTACCCTGGGGTCATCTACCGGCAGTTCCTCGTGCACGATAGGCGCGCTTGAACCAACCGTGTCCCGGATTTTTTCGGCGAACTGCATGATGGTCATCTCGGCCGGGTTGCCCAGGTTCACCGGGCCGGTTTCCTCCGACCACAACAATCGCACCATGCCTTCAACAAGGTCACTGACGTAACAGAAGCTGCGCGTCTGGTCACCGTCGCCGTAAACCGTGATCGACTCGTTCCTCAGCGCCTGGCACATGAAGTTGGGCACCACTCGCCCGTCGCGCATGCGCATGCGTGGCCCGTAGGTGTTGAAGATACGCGCTATCCTGGTCTCTATCCCGTGCGTGCGGTGATAGGCGAGCGTGATGGCCTCGAGAAAACGCTTGGCCTCGTCGTATACTCCCCGCGGGCCGATGGGATTGACGTTGCCCCAGTAGTCCTCCGTCTGCGGGTGTACCAGGGGGTCACCGTAGACCTCCGAGGTGGAGGCCACCACGATGCGGGCCTCCTTGGCCTTGGCCAGGCCGAGCACGTTGTGCGTGCCCAGCGAGCCAACCTTGAGGGTCTGGATCGGTAGCTCCAGGTAGTCCACCGGGCTAGCCGGCGACGCGAAGTGCATGATCGCGTCGACGGGGCCGCTCACGTGGATGTAGTGGGTGCAGTCCTGCTGCTGAAAGGTAAAGGCCGGGTCGCCCATGAGGTGGGCTATGTTGTCGATGTCGCCGGTCAGAAGGTTGTCTATCGCGACCACCTCGTGACCATCGGCGAGGTTACGCTCACACAAATGAGAGCCGATGAAGCCGGCCCCCCCGGTTACGACTATTCTCGACATGCCCGTCCCCCTCTTCGCTCAGGCGTCTGCATTCACGGCTGGCCGGCCGATAGGAAGATAAGTAAATCCCAGTTCAGCCATGTCAGAGGGTTCCCAGAGATTGCGTCCATCGAATACTACGGGCTCTTTCAATCGACGCCTCATCCTCTCAAAATCTGGACGACGGAATTCGTTCCACTCTGTGACCACCAGCAGCGCGTCGGCACCATCGAGCGCTTCGTAATTCTGCCGGTGGTAGCTGACCCGGTCCCCGAATATTTCGCGCGCAACGTCCATCGCCTCGGGATCATGCACGCTTATCGTGCAGCCGGCTCCGAGAAGCTCCTCGACCAGGCCCACCGAGGGGGCTTCGCGCATGTCGTCGGTACGCGGCTTGAAAGCCAGGCCCCATAACGCGAAGTGCCTGCCGCCAAGGTCCCCGTCGTAGTAGTCAAAGATTTTCTCGAACAACCTTCGTTTCTGGCGGTTGTTAACTTCATCGACGGCCTTGAGCAGTGAAAACTCGAGGTCCGCCTCGGCTGCCGTGTGGATTATCGAGCGTACGTCCTTGGGAAAACACGAACCGCCGTAGCCGAGGCCGGGGTAGAGAAAACTCATGCCCAGGCGCGCGTCCAGGCCTACTCCACGGCGCACCAGCGACACGTCGGCACCGACGCTTTCGCAGAGATTCGCGATCTCGTTCATGAACGAAATCTTGGTTGCCAGCAACGAGTTAGCCGCGTACTTGACCATCTCGGCGCTGGCATTGTCCATAATCAGTATCGGGGCACCGCCGCGCACGAAGGGCTCGTAGAGGTCCTTCATGATTTCGCCCGCTCGCGGGCTGGCGCATCCCACTACCACGCGGTCGGGCTTGAGGAAGTCGTCGATCGCGGCACCCTCTTTCATGAACTCCGGGTTGGAGACCACGTCGAACTCATGGTCGGTTCTCGACTCGATCGCCTTGCGCACCTTCAAGTGCGTGCCCACGGGCACCGTGCTCTTGCATACCACCACGCGGTAGCCGTCGATCAGTTTGCCTATGTCTTCGGCCACCTTGATGACGTAACGGAGATCCGAAGACCCGTCCTCCCCCTGGGGAGTCCCCACCGCGATGAAACACACAAGCGCATGGCGAATCGCTCCCGCCAGGTCCGTGGAAAACGATAACCGCCCCTCGGTCACGTTGCGCCGAATGAGTTCCTCGAGGCCGGGTTCGTAGATCGGAACCTCGCCTTTTCGGAGACGGTCTATCTTGGCCTCGTCTATGTCTACACAGATTACGTCGTTGCCACTTTCGGCAAAGCACGTACCCGCGACCAGGCCGACGTATCCGGTTCCTATAACTGTTATTTTCACTATGCCTCCGAATCCTAGAGTGTATCAAGCCGCGGGGGGCTCAACAACAGGCTATAAAGCACCGCGTCGTCATGCCTTTGCGGCTCTACCGACCGCGGCCAACGAAACCCCCGTTTCGGCAGAGTCCTGCTCCGCCGGCAGGTCCAAGGCCACCACGTACACCGGTTTTTTCTGGCTCTCGTGGTAGGTGCGGGCCAGCATTTCAGCCAGCAGGCCCATGGTAATAAACTGGACGCCCATGACCACCATCAGAATGGCCAGGAGCACGATGGGACGACCAGCAAGCTCGACGCCGAAAACCAGGCGGTCAAAACCCAACCAGCCCAGCATAATCGTGCCGGGCACTCCCAGGGCAAAGCCGACCAGGCCGAACGCGTGCAGCGGGCGGGTCGAGAACACCGACAGAAATTTAACCGTCAGGAGGTCGAGCACCACCCGGGTGGCACGCGACAGGCCGTACTTGGAAACTCCCGCTACCCTCGGCCGGTGGTTGACCACGACCTCGGCAACCGACGCGCCGAGATCCCAGGCCATGGCCGGAATGAAACGGTGCATCTCCCCGTAGAGACGCAGCCCCCGCGCTATGCCGCCATCGTAGACCTTGAGCATGCAACCGTAGTCATGCACGCGCACGTTAGTGGCCGACCTTATGAGCACGTTGGCGATCACCGATGGCAGGCGCCGCAGGAGCAGTGTGTCCTTGCGCTCTCGTCGCCAGCCGCAGACCACTTGGTGTCCCTCTTTCATCTTCTCGAGTAAGCGCGGGATATCAGCCGGGTCGTTCTGCAGGTCCGCGTCCATGGTGATGACCGCGTCGCCCGTAGAAGCGTCAAAACCCGCCGCGATGGCTGCCGTCTGGCCGAAGTTACGCCTGAACGAAATCACCCTCACCCGGCCGTCGTCACCGTGAATGCGTCGCAGTCCTTCCAGCGAACCATCCTCTGAACCGTCGTCAACGTAGATAATCTCGTAGGAGCCCTTGAGCGCCTCCATCACCCCCGTCAACTCCGCGTGCAGGGGTTCGAGGTTATCCTTCTCGTTGTAGACCGGGAGTATTACCGAGTAGTCCATGCCTATTTACTCCGTGTGGAAGTCCGTCAGGGCCATGAATTCTCGAAAACGACGTTCGACGTCTTCCCTCTCCACCTGCCTGAGTCCCTCGACCCCGAAGCCTTCCACCGCGAAAGACGCCACGACGCTTCCGTACACGACCGCCCTCCGCAATGAACGCCTGTTGACCTCGCCCGCCTCTGCCAGGGAGCCGAACAGGCCGCCGGCAAAACAATCCCCCGCGCCGGTGGGATCTACCACGGTCTCAAGCGGAAACGCCGGCACGGCGAAAATATCGTCGGCTGAAAACTGGAGGGCACCGTACTCGCCCCGCTTTACCAACAGCGTATCGGGCCCCATGTCGAGTATGCGGCGGGCTGCACGCACCACGTTGGCTTCGCCCGCCAGCTGCACGGCCTCGGAATCATTTATGCTGAGCAGGTCGACGTTTTTCAACAACGCCTCGAGGTCCTCGCGGGCGTCGTCAATATAGATGTCCATCGTGTCGGCACCCACGATGAGAGGCGAATCAAACTGCTCGAGAACGCCCGCCTGCACCGACGGAATGATGTTGGCCAGGAAAACGAAATCGCTCTTCCGGCAGGCCTCGGACAGTCGTGGGTTAAAACTCTCAAAAACGTTGAGCTGCAGGTCGAGCGTGTCACGCACGTTCATGTTTTCGTGGTAGCGACCCGACCAGCGAAAGGTATCGCCGTCAACCGTATCGAGACCATCCATGTTGATACCCCGCGAGGCCAGGAAATCCCTTTTCTCGTCCGGGAAATCACGACCCACCACGCCCACCATGTTCACCGGGGCAAAGAACGCAGCCGCCAGCGAAAAGTACGAGCACGACCCGCCCAGCTGATCGTCGGCCCGGCCTCCCGGTGTCTCCACCGAATCCAGGGCCACAGAGCCCACCACGCATACCTCGTTGCTCACTATGAAGCCTCCCTGTCCACGCGCTCCAATAACAACGCGAGTTTCTCATTCGTTTCGGCCGGCACCATCGAACGATCACTGACCACTGCCGTGTCGAGTACGCGCTGGCAATCACAACCTGGCCGGGGTTCGTAAGAAGCGGCAACCCGGGTGACCACGTCGCGGGCCAAGTCGGCGTTGGCGGCGAGCACCTCCATTATGGAGCCGGCGTCGACGGCCGTTTCTTCCTTGCGCCAGCAGTCGTAGTCAGTAGCCAGGGCAAGGGTCGCGAAGCAGAGCTCCGCCTCCCGTGCCAGGCGGGCCTCGGGAAGGTTGGTCATGCCTACCACGTCGCCCCCCCAGGACCTGAACAGCCGGGACTCCGCCCGCGTGGAAAACGCCGGGCCCTGTATGCAGACGTAAGTGCCACCGCGGTGTATCCTGGCGCCACTGGACTCGGCCGCCGCGAAAACTCTCGCCGACAGTTGCCCGCACACCGGGTCTCCGAAGGCCACGTGGGCCACCAGGCCATCGCCGAAAAAAGTAGACTCCCTGCCCCAGGTACGATCGATGAACTGGTCGGGTAGCACGAGGTCACCCGGCGCAATGTCTTCCCGCAGGCTACCTACCGCCGAGGCAGCAACCAACGAATCGACGCCGAGTTTCTTGAGCGCCCATATATTCGCCCGCGAGTTGAGCTCAGAGGGCAGCAGCCTGTGCCCCCGTCCGTGGCGAGGCAGAAATGCCAACCTGCTACCGGCCAGAACGCCGATGAGGATATCGTCTGAGGGCGAGCCGAAAGGCGTATCGACGCGAACGCTTTCGCGATCCTCCAGGGCCTCCATGTCGTAGAGCCCCGTCCCTCCAATAATACCAAGCATTGTTATACCGTCCTGCTGCTGCGCCTTGTTATCGGCCGCCTTCTGTCAGACGACCATGCAGGCGACCGGTGGTCCTGTTTCGACCAGCAGCTCACTGGCCGGAGCGAGCAGTTCCCCGTTGATCATCAAGGGCTGCGGCGTCGAAAATTCCACGCGCAGCCTGTCAAACGCGGCATCGTACATCAACTCCATGCCTGACGGCAGTCCGAGCAGAAAACGATGCAGGCGCAGCAACAGCGCGCCGGGTGTCTCGTTGCCGGCCAACAGGTGGACGGCATTATCCCCACTGTTTGCCCGCCAGAAAGGCCGCACCCCCATGCCCACGTGGCTTATCGTGGAGGCCAGCAGCAGGTTGTAATCATGCCATCCCAACTCCAATCCATCCGCTTCTATCGAGGCCTCGAAGCCACGATTGACCTCGCCGATGAGTGGGCCCGAAGTCAGGTTGGAAAAAAACAGCCGGGCGAGCAGCAGCAAGGCGCTGGCCGGACCGGGTCTGCGCGCCTGGTAGTAGAGGTCGAGAAAATTGGGCGCCAGCCCCGCCCCCACGGTAAAACCATGGGTGTCGCCGTTGATACGCATGGTGACAAGTTTTTCCACGCGGCCTGGCCGCTGCTCGCCCAGGATCTTCAACGCCCGCTTGAGCAGTGTGCGCGGAGCCCTGCGGCTTACCCCCAGGGAGCGGCATAGGTTGTTGATGGTGCCGCCTCCCAGGGGCAACAGCGTGGGCACGGTCCAACGCCCGCTTTCGCCGAGGAGGCGACCGAGCAAGTGATAATATGTGCCGTCTCCACCAAGCACGGCCAGCAGGTCGAGACCCTCAGCCTCGAACCCGTCGAGGGCCGTGTCGAGCTCTCCGAGACTGTGGGTGGCCACCACGCGCCCGCGATCGCCGATCACCCGGCGCAACCCGTCTACGCTGCTCTGCACCTGGCGACCACGCCTGGCGTTCGCGTTTACCAGTACTCCCAGCCTCTTCATCGCTCGCTCTTCTACCGCCGCCGAATTCCGCCAGCCGCGCTCAGCTCCCTGCTGCGGCCAACTGCCCGCAAGCAGCCGCTATATCGCGCCCGCGACTGATTCTCACCGTGGTATGCAGCCCGCGGTCCAACATGCGTCGCTGAAAAGCATCCACCCGTTCGGCAGACGGGGGTTCGAACAAAGAACCTTCGAAGGGATTGAACGGTATGAGGTTAATCTTTACCGCCATCGACGCGAACAGCGACACGAGACGGTCAGCGTCCTCGTCCGAGTCGTTCACGCCGGCCAGCATAACGTACTCAAAAGTCACGCGCTTGCGCCTGGGCAGGTCGAGTTGCCTGCAGGCCTCCAGCAACTCGGCAATCGGGTAGCGACGGTTGACAGGCATGATGTCATCGCGCAGCTCGTCGCGGGTCGCGTTCAGCGATACCGCCACGTTCACGCTGGTGTCGGTCACCAACCGTTGAAGTGCCGGCACCAGTCCCACGGTAGACACGGTTATCCGCCGCGGTGACACGCCCAGGCCCCAGCGTGCCGTCATAAGTCCTATCGCGGCCAGCAGTCGCTCGTAGTTGGCCAGGGGTTCGCCCATGCCCATGAAAACGTAGTTGGTCACCGGCTGCGGGCCGGCCATCTCGCGTGCCATCAGCACCTGGCCGATGATCTCGTCGGGCTCGAGGTTGCGCATCAAACCCATGCGCGCGGTCGCACAGAAGGTGCAACCCATGCCGCAGCCAACCTGCGTCGACAAGCACAGGGTCAGGCGCTCGCCGCGCGGTATAAGTACGCTCTCCACCGGCGCTCCGTCGGCCAGGCCAACGAGCAGTTTGCGGGTGCCGTCACTGGACTCACGGCAGTCCGCGCGCTCGGGCAGCGTGACGTCGAAGTCCTCGGCCAGGGCCTGCCGCAAGTCCAACGGCAGGTTATGCATGTCGTCGACGGCAGTGAGGGGTCGGTTGTAAAACCAGCCCGCGAGCTGCGACGCCCGGTAGGATTCGAAACCCCGCCTGCCAGTCCAGTCGACCAGCTCGGGCAGCGTCAGCGACCGCAGGCCGCGACGCCGCTCAGCTGCCGCGCGAGTGGAGCTCGTCGTTACTGAAGAAATATCCGATTTCAAAAGCTGCAGTTTCCGGGGCATCCGAGCCATGCCCGGCGTTTCGCTCGATGTCAGTGCCGTAGAGCTTTCGTACGGTCCCCTCGTCGGCCTCTTCGGGATTGGTGGCGCCCAGGAGTTCGCGGTGTCTCGCTATGGCGTTGTCGCCCTCGAGTACCGAGACCAGCACGGGCCCCTCGGTCATGAAATCCACCAGCGAGCCAAAAAACGGACGCTCTTTGTGCACCGCGTAAAAACCCTCGGCTTTCTCACGATTCATGTGGACCATCCGACTGGCGATGACCTGCAGGCCACCGTTTTCAAATATGCCGAGCATACCGCCTATGGAGTTCGCCGCGACCGCGTCGGGCTTCACTATGGAAAGAGTTCGTTCCTTCATCTTAATACGCCTGTCTCCTCGCAGCCGTTCAGGCTGCCCGTTGCATTGCCATCACGAGGGTGACGCCGAGCTCGGCCGGACTCGGGGCAACCGGCATGCCGGCGGCTTCGAGCGCTGCTTCCTTGTCGGCGGCTGTACCCTGTCCTCCCGAGATAATCGCCCCGGCGTGGCCCATGCGCTTGCCGGGTGGTGCCGTCTTGCCGGCGATAAACGCCGCTACAGGCTTGGTCATGTTTTCCTGCACCCACGCCGCCGCCAGTTCTTCGGCGTTGCCGCCGATCTCGCCGATCATCATCACGGCGTCGGTGTCCGGGTCGCGGTTGAACAGGTCGAGCGCGTCTATGAAGCCAGTGCCGATGATCGGGTCACCGCCAATGCCTATGCAGGTCGACTGGCCCACGCCAAGCTGCGTGAGCTGGTGCACCGCCTCGTAGGTCAGGGTTCCGCTGCGCGAGATCACGCCCACGCGGCCGGGCTCGTGGATGTAGCCGGGCATGATACCTACCTTGGCCTGTCCGGGAGTTATTATGCCGGGACAGTTGGGGCCGATCAGGCGCGTGTCGCGCCCCTCGAGAAACCGCTGCACGCGTATCATGTCGGTCACCGGTATGCCCTCGGTGATACACACCACCAGCGGTATACCCGCGTCTGCGGCTTCCATTATGGCGTCAGCGGCTCCCGGCGGCGGCACGTAGATGACCGATATGTTGGCGCCTTCCTTGTCCACGGCCTCGGCCACGGTATCAAAAACCGGGGTGTCCTCGGCTGTTTGTCCGCCCTTACCGGGGCGGACCCCGGCGACCATGGAGGTGCCGTATTCCCGGCAGCCGTTGAGGTGAAACCTGCCGGTAGCACCCAGGCCCTGGGTAACAACCCTGCTGTTTGAGTCCAGTAGAATGCTCATCCTCGATTCTCCGTCACGCTCGCTGCTCGGCTGCCTGTACCGCCTTCGCGGCACCATCGGCCATGTCCTCGGCCCCGATTATATTGAGTCCCGATTCCCCGATTATGGCCTTGCCCTGGTCAACGTTGGTGCCCTCGAGGCGCACGACCAGGGGAACGGTAATCTCCACATCACGGGCGGCGTCTACCACGCCCTGGGCCAGCACATCGCACTTCATGATGCCGCCGAAGATATTTATAAACACCGCCTCCACGTTCTCGTCTGACAGTATGATCTTGAACGCCTCGGCTACCCTCTCCGCGGTGGCCCCGCCACCGACGTCGCAGAAGTTTGCCGGACGACCACCGGCCGCCTGGATTATATCCATGGTCGCCATGGCCAGGCCCGCGCCGTTGACCATGCAGCCGATGTTTCCATCCAGCGCGATGTAGCTCAGGTCGTACTTACCGGCCCAGGTTTCCTTCGGGTCTTCCTCGGCATCATCGCGCAGGCCAGCGATATCGGGCTGGCGAAAGAGCGCATTGTCGTCGAAAGACACCTTGGCATCCAGCGCCAGCAGCGTACCCGCGCCGGTCTGTACCAGCGGGTTTATTTCGACCATGGTCGCGTCCAATTCGAGCCAGGCGGCGTACAGCGACTTCATGAACACCACCGCTTCGGCAACGCCCTCGGCCGGTATGCCCAGCCAGAAGGCAACCTTGCGAGCCTGACCGTCGATCAGGCCAACGGCGGGGTCGATCTCCTGCCGCATTATTCGCCCGGGGGTCTCCTCGGCGACCTTCTCGATCTCCATACCACCCTCGGTGCTGGCCATCATCACCGGTCTACCGGTCGCGCGATCGAGCAACAGGCTCATGTAGAGTTCGCGCGCGATATCACAGCCTTCCTCGACCAGGACCCGGCTCACCCGGCGACCCCCTGCCCCCGTCTGCCTCGTGACGAGCAGTTTACCGAGCATGGCCTCGGCCGCGTCGGCAGCTTCATCCGCGGATCGGACCAGGCGCACTCCACCGGAGAGGTCATGGGCCGGTAGCCCTTCTTTCTCCAGGTGATCGGCAAACAACCGGCCAGCTTCTTCGGCGTTGTCCACTACCGCTCCAGCGCCGCGTCCACCGGCGTGGATCTGCGCCTTTACGACCAGAACTTCGCTGCCCAGTGCAGTCGCGGCTTCGCGAGCCTCTTGTGCGCTGCCGGCGACCTTGCCCGTGGGCACGGCCACGCCGTAGCGTGCCAGCAATTCCTTGCCCTGGTATTCGTGTACGTTCATCCTTTCTGCTTCCTCTCGGCTGCTTTCCTGCCGGTCTAGCGCCCCAGCAGATCGCGCAGTGACTTCACTGTCACGTCGCGCCCCAGCGAGGCTATCGCTTTTGTCAGCGGTATATCCTTGGGACAGGCCTCGACGCAGTTCTGCGCGTTGCCGCAATCAGACAAGCCGCCGCGGCCCATGATGGTTTCCAGTCTTTCCTCCGACTGGACGGCGCCAATGGGGTTCAGGTTAAACAGGAATACCTGACCGAGCGCGTTGGCTCCCATGAACTCCGAGTCGTCGTTGTACTGGGGGCAGGCCTCCAGGCAGCAGCCGCAGGTCATGCAACGCGAGAAGGCATAGGTCTGCTCCTGGTTGGCGGCAGATTGGCGCGGGCCCGGGCCGAGGTCGTGGCTACCGTCGAGCTGTACCCCGGCGTGAACGTCCTTGAGTTTTTCGAACATCCTCGAGCGGTCCACCGAGAGGTCACGCACCACCGGGAACTTGGACATGGGCTCGAGCTGTATCGGTTGCTCGAGCTCATCTGCCAGCGCCGTACACGCCTGCCTGACCTTGCCATTGACTATCATTGTGCAAGCGCCGCAGACTTCTTCGAGGCAGTTGCAATCCCAGACTATCGGCCGCGTGGCCTGTCCGGCCGCGTTGACGGGTGCGGCCTGTATGGCCATCAACAACGATATGACGTTGTGCTGGGCCTTCCACGGAAGCGAAAACTCCTCCCAGGAAGCCTCGCCGCCGGGACCGTCCTGCCTGCGCACCCGGATCTCGATGTTCTTAGCTTCGGCCTTGTTCTGTTCGTGGTTCTGTTCGTCAACCATGCCCATTCCCTCAGCGGATATCCACGTTGTAAACGCGGGCTCTCGGCACGACGTGCTCGGTGTCCACGTCTTCGTAATCCAGTTGCGGTCCGTCGGCGGTCCACGTCGCCTTGGTGGTCTTGAGAAAGTTCTCGTCGTCGCGCTCCGGAAAATCCGGTTTGTAATGCGCACCCCGGCTCTCATCCCGAGCGAGCGCGCCCAGCGTGATGACCCGGGCCAGCTCGAGCATGTTCCACAGCTGGTTGGTAAAGCTCAGCTCCTGGTTAGCGCGCTGGCCGTGATCGGTCATGCCGATGTTCTGCCATCGCTCCATGAGTTCCTGCAGCTTCTCGTCGGTTTCCTTGAGGCGATCGTTGTGGCGCTCCACCGTCACGTTCCGGGTCATCCAGTCGCCCAGCTCGTTCCACAGCGCGTAGGCGTTCTCGGTGCCGTCCATGGACCTGAGCTTGGCAAAGCGGTTTTCCATGCGCGCTTTCTGGTCGGCAGCCGCGCTGCCTCCCTCGCCCGCGGTCTCGGCCGAGCGGGCGAGCATGTTGGGCCCGACTATCATGCCACCGTAGATGCACGAGAGCAGCGAGTTGGCTCCCAGCCTGTTCGCACCGTGGTACTGGTACTCGCACTCGCCGGCAGCAAAAAGACCGGGAATATCGGTCTTCTGCTCGGCGTCGACCCACAGGCCACCCATCGAATAGTGCATCGCGGGGAACACCTTCATGGGTGTAAACCGCGGATCTACACCCATGAACTTTTCGTAGATCTCGAGCACGCCACCCAGCTTACGGGTGAGCATGTCGGGGTCGAGGTGAGTGACATCGAGGTACACGCAGTTCTGGTCGTCGATCTGTATACCGTGCTCGAAGACCACCTTGTGGATCGCGCGGCTGGCGATATCGCGCGGTACAAGATTGCCATAAGCCGGGTACCATTCTTCGAGAAAGTACCAGGGCTTACCGTCACGCACGGTCCACACCCGGCCGCCCTCCCCGCGCACCGACTCGGAGATAAGCCGCAGCTTGTCCTGTCCGGGTATCGCGGTCGGGTGTACCTGTATGAACTCTCCGTTGGCGTAGCTTGCCCCCTGTTGGTAAACGGCCGCCGCCGCCGTACCGGTGTTTACCATGGAGTTTGTAGAACGACCGTAAACGATGCCCGGGCCACCGGTGGCCAGCAGCACCGATGGCGCTTCGAAGACTTCGATCTGCATACTGAGCAAGTCGAGAGCTGTTATGCCCGTGCAGGTGCCAGCCTCGTTGACAACGGCCGAAAGGAACTCCCAGTTCTCAAACTTGCGCACCAGGCCTTCGGCCTCGTAGCGGCGAACCTGTTCGTCGAGCGCGTAAAGCAGTTGCTGACCGGTGGTCGCCCCGGCATACGCGGTGCGGTGATGCTTGGTGCCACCGAAGCGCCTGAAATCGAGGTTGCCCTCGGGAGTGCGACTGAAGGGCACGCCCATGCGGTCGAGCAGGTAAATGATCTCGGGTGCCTTGTCGCACATGTTGCGCACCGGGGTCTGGTTGGCGAGGAAATCGCCGCCGTAAACGGTGTCATCAAAGTGGATAGCCGGCGAGTCGCCTTCACCCTTGAGGTTAACCGCCGCGTTGATGCCGCCCTGGGCACAGACCGAGTGACTGCGCTTGACCGGCACTACCGAGAAAAGGTCCACGCCGACGCCGGACTCCGCGATCTTGATGGTAGCCATCAAGCCCGCGAGCCCGCCGCCGACGACGATAAGTCTCTGTTCAGCCACCGTCGTCTCTCCTCATCCCTTGAAGGCCAGGAGAATGTTTACGCCCAGCAGCGACATCCCGGCAAAAACAGCCATGCACGCAGCGTGCAGTACTCGCTGCGCCCGCGGGCCAACGGTGACTCCCCAGGTGACCGAAAAGCCCCACACACCGTTGGTAAAATGAAACACCGATGCCACCACGCCGAGTAAGTAGACACCGAGCAACAACGGGTTGGCCATTGTCTGTTGCATGTACTCAAAATCCGCGTGTGCGCCGGTGAAATAATAGCGCAAGCGGGTAGAGCCAACGTGGAAGCCGATGAACAGGAAAGCGAGCACACCGCTCAAGCGCTGCAGGGTATAGAAGTAGTTATGCATGTAGGGGTAAGACGAAAAATTCGCCTTGCCCGTCCTGACGATGTACAGGCCGTAAAGAGCATGAAAAAGAATCGGAATGTAGAGAACAAAGACCTCTACAGACAACAACAGGGGTAGCGGAATCGCGGCGATGGCCTCCGCGCTTTCAGTCCAGGCCTCGGGGCCCTGCAGAACCTTGCCGTTCTCGTAGAAATGAAACAGCAGGAATCCACCTATCGGCGCGAGCCCCGACAATGAGTGCAGGCGTCGCAGGAGAAAATGCTTTCGGTCAGCTGTCATGGCCATCGCCCGATCTCCCCTTCCTCAGGAACCCAGTACCTTGTCGAGGGCTTCGACCAGCTCGCGGACGTGCCCGGCCGACACCTCCAGCTGTGAAGCCTCGTCGGCGGTCAACTTGTACTCGATAATCTTTTCGACACCAGCGGCGCCGATCTGCGCCGGCACCCCGAGATAGAAGCCCGAGTATCCGTACTCGCCCTGCAGGTAGGCGGCGCAGGGAAGGATTTCTTTCTTGTCAGAGAGATAGGCCTCGGCCATGCGTATGGCCGCGGTGGCCGGCGAGTAGTAAGCCGACCCCGTCTTGAGCAACGCGACCACTTCGCCGCCCGCGCCCCTTACCCGCTGCTCGATCTCGGAAAGTCTCGCTTCGGCAATAAAATCGGTCATCGGTGCACCGCCCGCCGTACAGCTCGACCTGACCGGGACCATGTCGTCGCCGTGGCCGCCCAGGACCACGGCCGACACGCTTTCTACCGACACCTCGAGTTCCTCCGCGATAAAACTCCTGTAGCGCGCCGAGTCCAGGACCCCGGCCATGCCGACGACCTTGCCCTTGGAAAAACCAGTGACCCGGTGGGCGAGGGTAACCATGGCGTCAAGCGGGTTGGAAACGATGATGACCAGCGCATCGGGCGCGTTCTCGCGTATGCCCTCGCTCACCTGCGTCATGATGCCCGCGTTGGTGGCCAGCAGGTCGTCGCGGCTCATGCCCGGCTTGCGGGCCAGGCCGGCGGTCACGATGCAGACATCGGCACCGGCTATGTCGGCGTAGTCGTTGGTTCCGCTCACCGCCGCGTCAAAAGGCTCTATGGGCCCGGCCTCCATGAGGTCGAGCGCCTTGCCCTGCGGCATGCCTTCGACCACGTCGAACAGGACCACGTCGCCCAGCCCCCTGATGAGGGCCAGGTGGGCCGCGGTCGCGCCTATGTTACCAGCCCCTACAAGGGCAATCTTTTTACGTGCCACGTTGCTCTCCTCTGTTTCAGACCCGCTCGAGTCGACTATCTCAACTGGCGAGCTTGTCGATGATGGCAGCGGCAAAACCGGAACAACTCTTCAGGGTTGCTCCCTTCATCTGCCGGTGCAGGTCGTAGGTGACGTCACCGTCGCCTATGGTTTTTTCTATCGCCACCGTGATGTTGCGCGCCGCCTCGTCCCAGCCCAGGTACTCGAGCATCAGCACGCCCGACAGGATCACCGAGCCGGGGTTTACCTTGTCCTGGCCAGCGTACTTGGGAGCGGTGCCGTGGGTCGCTTCAAACACGGCAACGCCGTCGCCTATGTTTGCGCCAGGGGCGAGACCCAGCCCGCCCACCTGCGCAGCTGCCGCGTCAGACAGGTAATCCCCGTTCAAATTAGTCGTCGCTATGACGTCGTACTCGTCGGGCCTGAGCAAGAGCTGTTGGAACATCGCGTCGGCTATGCGGTCCTGGACCAGCAGCTTGCCCTGGGGGCATTTGCCGCCGTGCTGGTCCCACATCTCCTGTTCGGTGATCACCTGGTCGCGAAACTCTTCGACGGCCAGCTCGTAGCCCCAGTCGCGAAAAGCTCCCTCGGTGAATTTCTGGATGTTGCCCTTGTGCACCAGGGTCACGGACTTCCGATTCTTGTCGAGGGCGTAGCGCAGTGCCGCGCGTACCAGGCGCCGCGTGGCCGAACGCGAAACCGGCTTGATGCCGACACCAGAGTCTGGCCTCAATTCACGGCCCGTGAGCTCTTCGACCAGGTCGATTATTTTCCTGGCGTCGTCGGATCCCTCGCTGAACTCCAGCCCGGAGTACACGTCCTCGGTGTTTTCCCTGAACAGCACGATGTCGAGCAGGCCGGGTTCCTTTACCGGTGCCGGTACCCCCTGGAACCACCTGACCGGGCGCACGCAGGAATACAGGTCGTGTATCTGCCTGAGCGCCACGTTGATCGAGCGTATGCCGCCGCCGACCGGGGTCGTGAGCGGCCCCTTTATAGCCACGCGGAAATCGCGAATGGCCTGGTTGGTTTCCTCGGGCAGCCAGGTGTCGGGTCCATAAACACCGTTGGCCTTCTCGCCGGCATAGACTTCCATCCACTGAAGGCCTCGTTCGCCGCCGTAAGTCTGCTCTACTGCCGCGTCGAATACCCCCGCCGCGGCCTTCCAGATATCGGGTCCGGTGCCGTCGCCCTCGATAAAGGGAATTATCGGCTTGTCAGGCACCTGCAGCGATCCATCGGCCGCCACCGACAGCGCCTCGCCCTGGTCAGGAACGCGTATGTGCTCGTAGTCCGGCAATGTTTTGCGCTGCGCGAAGCCCCGCACAGCCGCCCGAGCCTATCCAAGCCCCGCTCGCGAGTCAAAAAGTACAGAAGCCTGACTTAATTTTATTACCGAATCTCTTAAGTCGTACTTATGCTGGTCATGACCCGGATCCGGTGGCTGTCACCACCGACTTGGTCAGGTGCTCGGGCAGCTGCTCGTAGTGAGAAGGGCTCATTTCAAAAGAGCCGCGCCCGCTGGTCATACTCGTGAGGTCGGGTTGGTAGCGCAGCACTTCGGCCAGCGGCACCTTGGCCCGGATCTTTTCGGTGCTGCCCTCCTGGTCCATTCCCTCGACCTTGGCCCTGCGCGAGTTGAGATCTCCCAGTACGTCGCCCATGCACTCATCGGGCACCCTGATCACGAGAGACACGAAGGGCTCCAGAAGTATCGGCTTGGCCTGCTCCACGCCCTCCTTGAAGGCCATGCTGCCAGCCGTCTTGAAAGCCATTTCCGAAGAATCCACGTCGTGGTACTGGCCATCGTAGAGGGTCACTTTTATATCAACCACGGGAAAGCCAGCCAAGGTGCCCTTCTTCATGGCCTCCTTGACACCTTTCTCGACAGCGGGGATGAAGCCCCGCGGAATGGCGCCACCGACTACCTTGTTGACGAAAGTAAACCCGGCCCCCGATGGCTGCGGCTCGATCTCGATCCTGCAGTCGGCAAACTGGCCATGACCACCGGTCTGTTTTTTCAGTCTTCCGTGTGCCTTTACCTTTTTGCGCACCGTCTCGCGGTAGGGAACCTTGGGTGCGTGCAGGACGACCGAGGTACCGTACTTGCGGGCGAGTTTTTCGCAGGCCACCTCCACGTGAAGCTGGCCGGCACCAGAGAGAAGAATCTCGCCGGTGTCTTCGTCCCTCTCCACCTGCAGGTATACGTCTTCTTCGGCAACCCGCAGCAGGCCCTGCACGGCCTTGTCCTCCTCGCCGGCCTTCTCGGGCGTGATGGCGAAGGATATCGCGGGGTGCTCCGGCTCCAGTGCTCGCACTTTCACTCGATGCGCCGAGTCGGCAAGCGTGTTGCCCGTATGCGTATCCTTGAGCTTGGCTACCGCTATGATGCTACCCGGCCCGGCCGTTGCGACCTGCTCGGTCTTGCGGCCGTTTACATGCAGCAGGTGACCAAGCCTTTCCTTGCTGTCCTTCGAGGTGTTAACGACGTGCAGGTCGGAGGTCGCGGTACCCGACAGCACTCGCATCACCGACAGCTTACCAGCGTGGGGATCAATGATGGTCTTGAACACTTGCGCAACAAAGGGCGCGTCCGGCTCGGGGCTTATACTGCAGGCCTCGCCCTTGCCGTCTATGCCGTCCACCGCCTGGGCGTCGCTGGGGGCTGGAAGCAGGTCGGCTATAGCATCAAGCAAGGGGACAAAGCCCAGGTTGCGGGCTGCCGACCCGCACAACACCGGCACCAGCACTCCCGACGCGACCCCGGCCCGCAGGCCCGCCAACAGATCGTCGTCGCTCAGCTGGCCGTCCTCCAGGTATTTTTCCAGCAGTTCATCGTCGCACTCGGCCGCGTCTTCTACCAGCGTATCCCGGGCCAGTTGAACCTTCTCGGCCATATCGGCACCCAGTTCGTCGGCGCCCACACCGGTCTCGTTGAACTTTCCGGTGTCACCGTCGTAGACCAGCGCCCGCGCCCGCAGAAGATCAACCACCCCGTTTATGCCATCGCCGCCGAGCAGGGGTAGCTGGACCATCACCGCCTTGCCACGCAACACGTTATTGACTATCGCAGCCTGCGCTTCATGATCGCTACCGTCCTTGTCGAGGCGGTTGATAAAGGCCAGCACGGGAACGCTTTCCTCGCTGGCCCAGGAACCCACCCGTCCCGCTTCGGCACTGGCTCCCGAGCTGGCGTCGAGCACCATAACCGCAGCCGAAACGCCACGCAGCGCCGGCCTGAGTTCATGCACAAAATTACCCTGCCCCGGTGTGTCGACGATGGTGACCGCGTGGTTCTTCCAGTCAACGTTGAATATCGATGCCGAAATCGAACAACGGTGCTTGATTTCTTCGGGCTCGGTATCGAAGAGAGAGTTCTCTTCGTCGACCCGGCCCAGGCGGTTGTTGCCCCCGGCGGCAAAAACAAGGGCGTCGGCCACCGAGGTCTTCCCCGTGCCCCCCTGCCCCATGATAGCAACGGTACGTACCTCTGAAGATGAAGATGCCACGTGATCCTCCCGGGGCCCTGCAATGACACTACTGCCGGGCCGGCCCCTTTGCCCGTGTTCTAACCCATGTCACCCCGGGTTCTTTCATTGATAATCCTTAGTCCATCGAGAGTGAGAAACTCGTCTACCTCGCTAATGGTCGACGACTCGGCGGCGATGAGCGAAGCCAGCCCCCCCGTCGCGACGACGTAGACGTCTTCGAGTTCTTCGTCCCTTATGACGTGACGAACGAGTCCGTCAACCATTTCGACATAACCGTAGACGACACCTGATTGTATGGCGTTGACCGTGCTGCGCCCTACAACACGGTGCGGTTTGACGAGCTCAACCCGGGGCAGCTTGGCCGTGCGCCGGTAGAGCGCGTCGAGGCTGATACCAATACCCGGAGAGATGACGCCGCCCACGTACTCGCCGTCGGCGGTCACGTAGTCGAGGGTCGTAGCGGTCCCGAAGTCGACGACTATGGTCGCTCCGCCGCTGCGCTCATAACCGGCCACGGCGTTCGCGATACGGTCGGCGCCCACTTCCCTGGGGTTGTCGTAGAGTATCGGCATACCGGTTTTCACGCCGGGCCCAACCACCAACGGGTCGGCGTGAAAATAATCGCGACACAGGGACACGACGACGCCGGTCATCGGGGGAACCACGCTCGAGAGAATTACGTCGGCGATTCCCGGAGACTCCATGCCCGATGCCTGGAACAGGTTCCAGAAGAGCATGCCGTATTCGTCGGCCGTGCGCTCGGCCTCGGTGACGACCCTCCAGTGTTTTTCCAGCGATGCACCGCGGTACAAACCAATGACCGTGTGGGTGTTGCCCACGTCGATGGCCATCAGTAGTTGGTCGCCGCTCGTACCCGGAGTCATCTCAATCCCTTGCCTTCATATAACCGTCCAGCACCGTGACATCGCCTGCCAGCACCCGCTGCGCAGGCTCGTGCTTCCTACCTTTGACCAGAAGTGCACCATCCGTGTCAATACCCTCGCAGATTCCGCCAATGATACGGCCCCCTGCGTTGACGTTTATTTTGCGGCCGATCATGACGCAGCGCATCTCCCACTGGCTGCAGATGGCAGCGAAACCACCTGCAGAGTACTGCTCGTAGAGCAGTTCAAAATGCGACAGCAGGTCAGCGAGAAAGGCCGCACGGTCAACCTTCGCACCGCTGTGCATGAGCACCGAGGTAGCCTTGTCCTGCAGCTCGGGTGGAAAATCAGAAGCCCGGCTGTTGAGGTTGACGCCCACCCCCACCACGACAAAATCCACGCGGTCGGCCTCCGCCTCCATCTCGGTGAGAATGCCGCAGACTTTTGCCCCCTTGAGCAGTACGTCGTTAGGCCACTTGATTTCGGGCTCAAGGCCGAGGTTTTCGAGGCCCAGGGCCACCGCCACTGCGGCCAGCAGGGCCAGCTGCGGCGCCTCGGCCGGGGCGACGCCCGGCCGCAACAGCAACGACAGGTAGAGGTTGACCCCGGCGGTCGACACCCACTGCCTGCCCAGGCGCCCACGCCCGGCTGTCTGCTCATCGGCAACGACGGCCAGGCCCTCGGCCCTCCCCTCGCGGGCCAGTCGACGAAGTTCGTCGTTGGTCGAACCCGTGCAAGACAGGCACAGCAGCTCGCGCCCGAACACGCTGCTCGTCAAGCGCGAAGTAACGTCGTCGGCATGCAGTCGTTCGGGTGATTGCAGCAGCCGGTAGCCCAGCCCGGGGCGACTCTCGATACGGCAACCGGCATTCCTGAGCGCCGCCACGTGTTTCCATACGGCGGCCCTGCTCATGCCGAGACTGCTACCCAGTTGCTGACCTGAAAGAAAGCCCTCGGCCTGACGGAGCGCGGCCAGCACGAGATCGTCGCCTTTCATTCGTCGCCCGTCTTGATTTCCAGTTCCATTGACAGGTCAGCCTGCTTGACCGAGTGAGTGAGCGCACCCACTGACAGGTCGTCGACCCCGGTGGCAGCGTAGTCGGCCACGTCGTCCAGCCCGAGACCACCCGAAGCCTCCAGCCGCGCCCTCCCGGCCACGAGTTTTACCGCCCGCTTCACCTGGGAGGGCGAAAAATTATCCAGCAGGAGGTGGCTTGCTCCCGCCAGCAGCGCTTCCTCTACCTGCCCGAGGTCATCGCACTCAACTTCTATGACCACCCCGGCCGGCGCCCGTTCGGAGGCCGCCTGGAGGGCAGCTCCTACACCGCCCGCTGCGACTACGTGGTTGTCCTTGATCAACACCGCGTCGTACAACCCCATGCGGTGGTTGTGTCCACCGCCACAGCGCACCGCGTACTTCTCCAGTGCCCTCTGCCCGGTGGCTGTTTTTCGGGTATCGAGCACCCGGCAGGACGACGACACCGCCTCCACCCTGGCTACCACGGCGCCGGTGGCGCTGGCCACGCCGCAGAGATGCCCGAGAAGGTTGAGAAGCGGGCGTTCGACGGCCAGCAGTGCCCGCGCAGAACCATTAACGCGGCAGAGCAGCTCGCCCGCTTGCAGCCGCGCACCGTCGGCGGCCTGTTCAAGCAGCGACAAGGTCGAGGCTTCTTCCTCGGCGCGACCGCGCTCGGCCATGACCGAGAAGACACTATCGAGCAGCGGTACCCCGGCGGCCACCAGCGGCTGCCGCGCAACCACCAGCGCCGTCGCGGCGCAAGCCGCGGGCACCGTGGCCTCGCTGCTGATGTCTCCGCTGCCCAGGTCTTCTTCGAAGGCCAGGCGCAGCAGCGCCAGCACCACGGGGTCACCCAGCGGAGGATCAAAGTTCAGGGCGAATCCCCCAGGCCGCGCATGCGCTCAAGGCCCCGTTGCAGCGTGTCGCGTTCTAGCCGACCGGAATCCGCCCGTGCCCGGGTCTTGTCGATCACTTCGGGAGGAGCCTTGTCCATGAACGATTCGTTGGCCAGCTTGCGCTCGGTAACCTGCAGGTCTTTCTCCACCCGTGAAATCTCGCGGGTGAGCCTGTCCACTTCGGCCCCGATGTCCACATGGTCGAGCACCGGCACCGACAGCTCACAGCCTGCTGCCACCGCGGTGGCAACGCCGGGGGGTGGGTCAGCTGACACGGTAATCGTAGCCACCCGGCCCAGCCTTTGTACCAGGGCCGAGTTGCTCTCTACCAGCTCCGCAACCTCGCCCGGCTGCAGGTACAGCCCGAGTTCGACAGAGGGCGAGATGTTCATTTCAGCCCGGATATTTCGCACCGCCCTCAGGACCTCGATGATGGTGCCGATCTCGTGATCGGCCCCGGGATCGTCCCAGGAAGCCTGCGGCTCGGGCCACGCCGCCTGCATAACGAAATCCGCACCACCACGACCGTCGGCGGGCAGACCCTGCCAAAGTTCCTCGGTAACAAAGGGAACCACCGGGTGCAGCAGGCGCAGCACCTGCTCGAAAACGCCGTTCAATGTTGCCGAGGTCTCCGCGCGGTCGGCCTCGTCACCAGCCAGCAGCACCTTGGATATCTCGATGTACCAGTCGCAGAACTCGTGCCAGGTAAAGCGGTACAAGACCGACGCAGCGTCGTTAAACCTGTAACCGTCAAGCGCTTCCTCCACCTCGCTCACTGCCGCCGCCAACCGCGAACGTATCCAGCGATTAGCCACCAACCGTGGCGATTCGGGCAGGCAGGAAGTCGCATCGCCTTCGCCACGGTTGATCTCAACGTAGCGGGCCGCGTTCCATACCTTGTTGATGAAGTTCCGGTAGCCGGTTATGCGATCGCCGGCCAGGCGCACATCGCGCCCCATGGCCGCGAGCGCGGTCAGGGTAAAACGAAGCGCGTCGGCACCGTACTCGTCGATGATGTCGAGCGGGTCGATCACGTTGCCCACTGACTTGGACATCTTGCGTCCCTGCTCGTCCCTCACCAACGCGTGGATGTACACATCGGCGAACGGCACCTCGTCCATGAAGGCCAGGCTCATCATCATCATGCGGGCAACCCAGAAAAATATGATGTCAAAGCCGGTAACCAGGGTGCTGGTCGGGTAAAAACGCGCGAGGTCTTCGCTGGACCCAGGCCAACCCAGGGTGCTGAACGGCCACAGGGCCGAGGAGAACCAGGTGTCGAGCACGTCTTCGTCCCGGCGCAGTTCCCCCTTGCATGACGTGCATTCCGCGGGGTCTTCACGTGCAACGGTGATCTCGCCGCAGCCGTCACAATACCAGGCGGGAATGCGATGGCCCCACCACAACTGCCTCGAAACGCACCAGGGGCGGATGTTTTCCATCCAGGCTCGGTAGGTTTTTTCCCAGTGGGCTGGCACGAAGCGGGTCTCGCCGCGGTCAAGTGCCTGCAGGGTCCGATCGGCCAGGTCGCGGACTTCCATGAACCACTGCTCGGACAGCAGGGGCTCAACCGTCTCGTGGCAGCGGTAGCAGGTTCCCACCGAGAGGCGGTGCTCGTCAATCTTGACCAGCACGCCTTCCGCCCTGAGCCTCTCCACCACGGCTTCGCGGCAGCTGGCGATGTCCATGCCGGCAAATTCGCCGGCCCCTTCGGACATGCAGCCCTCGTTGTTCATCACCGATATCATCTCGAGATCGTGGCGCCGTCCCATCTCGTAGTCATCGTGGTGATGCGCAGGCGTGACCTTGAGCGCGCCTGTGCCGAACTCCCGGTCAACATGATTGTCGGCAATGATCGGTATAACGCGGCCGGTAATCGGCAACACTACGCCGCTGCCGATGAGCTTGGTGTAACGCTCGTCGTCGGGGTGCACGGCCACCGCCGTGTCGCCGAGCATGGTCTCGGGCCTGGTGGTGGCCACCTCGAGGGCGCCGTCGCCCTTCTCAAGAGGATAACGAATGTGCCACAGGTGGCCATCGCGCTCTTCGTGCTCTACCTCGATGTCAGAAAGCGCGGTACCACAACGCGGGCACCAGTTGGTCAGGTAGCGATCGCGCTTGATAAGCCCGCGCTCGTACAGGGTCACGAAGACTTCGCGGACCGCCTGCGAAAGACCCTCGTCGAGAGTAAAGCGCTCGCGGCTCCAGTCGCAGGACACGCCCAGCCGCCGCAGCTGCCGCGTTATGGTTCCCCCCGACTCGGCTTTCCACTTCCAGGTCCGTTCCTCGAAACCCTCGCGGCCCAGCTCGTTGCGGTCGATTTTCTCTTCGAGCAACTGCCGCTCGACCACGTTCTGGGTGGCGATACCCGCGTGATCGGTGCCCGGCACCCACAGCACCGAACGGCCTTTCATGCGCTGGTAGCGCACGAGGATGTCCTGCAGGGTGTTGTTCAGGGCGTGCCCCATGTGCAGCGACCCCGTTATGTTGGGAGGCGGTATGACTATCGAATAGGGTTCGCCGTCGGCCGCCGGCTCGAACGCACCCTCGCCCGCCCAGCGTTCGTACCACTTTTCTTCAAAACTCGTTGGATCGTAACCGGCCACGGATCCCGGAAATACAGCAGGCCGGGGCAACGGTCAAAGAGACCAGGTCGTTGTTGAGCTTGACAGCCACGGGGGCTAGAGTCCCGACGCCTCGACCGACGAGGGAGGAAGAACATGAGTGACAGACCGTTCAGCGTACTGGGTATACAACAGATAGCAGTGGGAGGCCTCGACAAGGGCGCCCTGAGAAGACTGTGGGTAGACACCCTGGGCCTCACTGTTACCGGCGATTTCCGGAGCGAAAAGGAAAACGTCGACGAAGACATTACCGTGGCCGGCAGCGGCCCGCTCAAGGTCGAAGTCGACCTCATGCAGCCGATTGACCCCGAAAAGCGTCCCGCCGTTCACAGCCCCCCCCTCAACCACGTCGGCTTGTGGATAGATGACCTCGCAGCCGCCGTGACCTGGCTCGGGGAACAGGGAATGCGCTTTACACCGGGCGGCATACGCAAGGGGGCCGCCGGTTTTGACGTCTGCTTTATTCACCCCAAGGGCAACGAGGAGTCACCCATAGGCGGCGAAGGCGTTCTTATCGAGCTCGTGCAGGCTCCCGAAGCGGTGATCGAGGCCTTCAAAAAAGTCGCCTCGCTGTAGCGTGTAGCAGGCCGGCCAGGCGCCGTTCAGCTGGAAACCCGGGCTCAGCCCAGGGGTGAGACGAAGCGGTAGCCGCCGCGAAAAAACAGCAGTGGGTCCTGCTCGGCATCGCTGCCACCGTCGACGGCCTCACCGAAAAATATCGTGTGGTCGCCCCCCTCGGCCCGGGAGTGGCTTCGGCATTCCAGCCAGGCCAGGGCGCCGTCCAGCAATGGAGCCCCGGTTTCGCCCACTCGAAACGGCAGATCCCGTATGCCTTCGGTTCCGGGCTCAGCTCGCGACGCAAAAAGGGTGGACACCTCTTCCTGTTCGGCCGACAGGATGCTGACGCCAAAGCTCTCGGCGCGCGTAAGCTGGCCGTGGGCTATCCCCCCCTTGTCGGCACAAACGAGAAGCAGTGGAGGCTCCAGTGACACAGAGCTCACGGCGTTGGCCGTAAACCCGTGGTAGAGCCCGTCTACGCAGGTTGTGACCACGGTAACTCCCGTGGCGAAGGCACCCATGATGCCCCTGAAGCTGTTGCTGTCCATGCGCGCGACTCCCCCGGGTTTCCCCGCTGGTGCGAAAGGGGGGACTCGAACCCCCACGACCTCGCGGCCACAGGAACCTGAATCCTGCGCGTCTACCAGTTCCGCCACTTTCGCCAGCTAGGAAGGCGGGGATTGTAACGCATCGCGGCCCGGCCGCAAGCCTGCCCGGTCGCCCAGCAGCGCTTCACCGTCGCCTACCGCCGCCGCAAAGCCACCGCCAGGGGCAAGTCTTTCCCGGTTGATGGCCGCCCTCACGCGCGACAACTCCCGCAGGGCCCGAAACACCACCGAAGGCTTGAGGCCGGTGGAGGCGCCCGAACCGCGGGGAAGATGCTCGACCCCGATCTCGGTCAAACTCGCACCTCGCTTGATCGCGCGGGCCAACAACTCAGCGTAAAGCAGCGCACCGTCGGCGCGGGGCTCAAGGCCATCAATAGCGGCACGCGAAAACAGTTTGTAGCCACAATTCACGTCGCGAACCCGCACACCGAACAACAGCGGCGCTAGCAATCGGCTGTATATCCACCCGGCGGCACGCCGGTGGGCCGGATCACGCCTTGCCCGGCGAAAGCCCAGCACGAGATCGGCCTCGCGGCGAGCCTTCCACAGCGAATCAAAGCCCGTCATCGAGAACTGTCCATCCCCGTCACTCACGAGGACGTGGGTCCCCCTCGCCTCGCGCAGACCACGCTTTACCGCCGCGCCGTAACCCCGGTTGAGCGGATGGGTACAGATGCTCACCCTCGCGTTGTTGCGCTGCAAGGCGTCGAGTACCAGCGCGGTACCGTCGGTACTGCCATCGTCAACCACGCGTATTTCGTAGTCTATCTGCTGCTCGCCGAGCACCCGCTCGGTCTCGGCGACTACCTCGCCGATATTGCCCGCCTCGTTGTAAGCGGGCAGCACCACCGTTAATTCACACTCCACCGAATTGCCCCACTACCCTCTCCTGCCAGCGCCCCTGCCCTTGGAAATTTTGCCCGGTTATCGACCACGGGGCGATTGCCGCCAGCCACTGGCCGCCGTAGAATGTATGGCGTCGTAACTCACCGTGGCTACTCGTTCCAGTACAGTTATTCTCAAGCGCAGGCCGCGTACTCCCATTGCCACGGCCTTCGTGCTCCTTACCGCCCTGTGCAGTGCATACGGATTGACAACCCTGGCCTTGTCCTTCAATCACGCACTGGCCGACTCGGTACTCGCCGCTATCCCCGCACCGGGTCCGGCTCGCAGCCTGGCTTCCGACCCGGCCCTTCTGCGCCAGCTCCGCGTCGATGACGCAAAAGCGTACTTCATAGTTTCCAGCGATCACCGGCGTGCCCTGGTACTCGAAACCTCGGTCACCAACCACGGTTCGGTGGCGCTCGAATCCGTGGTCATCCAAGCGCAAGCCTCGCTGGGCAGTATACCACAGGCCGTGTCCACTACGCACTGCGGGAGAAACGTGTCGCCGCGATTACTGAGAAGATTAACCACGGACCAGCTGCTCGTTCTTCGTGATCTCGATCCCGGCACGGGGTTCCTCCTGCGTCCACAGGATAAGACCAGGTGCCAGGCGATGTTTCCCGCACTGCGACCCAGCGTGGAGAACGTCAGCTACCGGGTTGTGTCGGCCCGCCCCCTGCCTCGCCACCACCGCTGACCTCAGCGTCATTGCCGTCACCCTGTTCGGATTCCGATGCCGGGGTGACGTCAATCTCGTCCGGCTGCCGGGTGGCCCGCCGGAAATTCTTTATCCCCCTGCCCAATCCTTCGCCGATTTCCGGCAATTTGCCGGCACCGAACATGATCAGGATGATCACGAGTATGATTATGAGCTCGGTAACACCCAGTCCGAACATTTATACCTCCAGGCAGTCGCGACAGTGCAATTAATGATACTCCATGGGCCCCTCGGAGAAAACCATTGTCAGGCCGATTCCTCGGCCTTCCACACCAGGCGCGGGTGCCTGGCGGCCCTGGTTTCATCGAGCCGGGCCACCGGGGTGTTGAGCGGGGCGCTTTTTACCTTGCCCGGATCCTCCCGTGCCTCGCGGGCAATAGCGATCATCGCGTCGGCAAACTCGTCAAGGGTTTCAAGGGGCTCGCTCTCGGTGGGCTCGATCATGATGGCCCCCTGTACCACCAAGGGAAAATAAATCGTGGGCGCGTGAAAGCCATAATCAAGCAAGCGCTTGGCCAGGTCGAGGGTCTTTACTCCCCCCTCCAGTTTCTTGTCCGTAAAGACAACCTCGTGCATACACGGGCCATCGCAGGGCAGATCATAGTCCTGCTCGAGCCGCACCCTGAGGTAATTGGCAGCCAACACCGCCATGCGTGTCACCTCGGTCAGGCCGTCGCCTCCGCAAGCCTTCATGTAAGCCCAGGCACGAACCAGTATGCCGAAGTTGCCATAAAACGACCGGACCGGACCGATGGAATCGGGCCGGTCGTACTCCCAGTCGAGCTTCCCGTCTTTCTCAACCATGCGCGGCGACGGCAGGTATTTTTCGAGCTGCTCGGTCACCGCCAGTGGCCCGGCCCCCGGGCCACCGCCACCGTGCGGAGTAGAAAAAGTCTTGTGCAGGTTCACGTGCAGAATGTCGGCACCCATGTCGCCCGGTCGGGCTACCCCCATGAGCGCGTTCATGTTGGCGCCGTCCATGTAAACCAATCCGCCGACCTCGTGTACCGCGGCCGTGATCTCGCCCATCGCCGGCTCGAACAGACCCAGCGTATTGGGATTAGTGATCATCAGCCCGGCGACCTCGTCGTCGAGAAATTCCCGTACCGCGTCGGCCGACACCAGCCCGTCGTCACCAACCGGCACGACCACGCAGTCGTAACCACAGAGGGCGGCGCTGGCGGGGTTGGTGCCGTGCGCGCTGGCCGGAATGAGCACCTTGCTGCGCGGCTTGCCCTGGTCTTCATGCCAGGCGCGCATTATCTTGATGCCGGCCAGTTCGCCCTGGGCTCCGGCGGCCGGCTGCAACGACACCGAGGCAAGGCCGCTGATTTCAACCAGCCATTCTTCCAGCTCGCGCAGCAGGCGCAGGTTGCCCTGCACGAGTTCAATTGGTGCGTAGGGGTGCGACGCCACGAAGCCTTCGAGCCCCGCTACCTTGTCGTTCACGACCGGGTTGTACTTCATCGTGCACGAACCCAGTGGATAAAAATCGGCAGCGGCCGAATAGTTGAGCTGAGACAGGCGTAGATAGTGGCGCAGGACCTCGGGCTCGCTCATTTCCGGAAAGCCCTCCAGGTCGGCTCTCAGCAGTTTTGCATCCAGGGGCAACGGCCCCGGTTCGGGCAGGTCCAACCCGCAACGGCCCGGACTGCCCTTCTCGAACACGGTCTTCTCCGGGCCCCGGTCTACTCCAGCACTCACGCCGATAACCTCATGTTCGCGACCTCACCACGCTTGCCTCAAGCCGCCATGCTCTGCCGGGCAGTTGAAACCAGCAGGTCAAAGTCCGCGTCGCTGTTGACCTCGGTCACGGTCACCAGCACCCGGTTCTCGCCGCCATCCGCGCAGCTGCCTTCGAGATCGGCCACGCGCACCCCGGGAACAACTCCATGCTGGACGCAGTTCTCGAACCAGTGCTTGCTGTCGGGTACCTCGATGGCGAACTCGTTGAAAAACGGCGCGCTGAAAACCGGGGCGAGGCCGGCTTCAGACGCCAGGCGCTCGGCCAACTGGTGGGCCCGCGCGGTGTTGAGGGCCGCCAGTTTTCTCAGTCCCTTGCGTCCGGCAAGGCCCAGAAAGGTGGTGACCGCCAGCGCGGCCAAGCCCTGGTTGGTGCAGATGTTGGACGTCGCGCGTTCCCTGCGGATATGTTGCTCGCGGGTGGCCAGGGTGAGAACGTAGCCCCTCCTGCCGTTGCTGTCGCGGGTCTCTCCCACGAGGCGGCCGGGAACCTGCCGCAGGTATTGCTGCCTCGCGGCGAACAGGCCGACCCCGGGTCCGCCGTAAGAGATCGGCAAGCCCAGCCCCTGTCCCTCCGCCACGGCCACGTCAGCCCCGAGTTCACCGGGCGACCTCAGCAGGCCCAGGGCCAGGGGCTCGCTGGTTACGCTCAACGACAAGGCCCCGCAACGCCGGGCCAGCCGTGAAGCCGTGCCGAGGTCGTCGATTACGCCGTAAAAATTAGGGTAACCCGTACATATGGCCGCTACGTCATCGCCAAGCGCTCTCTCAAGCAGATCGGCGTCGGTGCGCCCGTTTTTATCCAAGCCGATCAGCTCTACTTCGGTGTCTCCCGAGCCACGCAGGTAGGTCTCGGTCACGGCGCGGTAAGCGGGGTGAACACCGGCAGACATGAGAACGCGGCGGCGACCACGGCCGACCCTGAGCGACAGCAGCACAGCCTCGGCCAGGGCCGAAGCCCCGTCGTAGAGACTGGCGTTGGCCACGTCGAGTCCGCACAAGAGCGCGACGTAAGTCTGGAACTCGAAACATGCCTGCAGCGTGCCCTGGCTGACCTCGGGCTGGTAGGGAGTGTAGGCCGTCGCGAACTCGGCCCGGGATAAAACAGCAGATACCACCGAGGAAACGTCCCTTCGGTAGCAGCCCGCCCCCTGGAAGGAAGGCAGGATGCTGTTGCTCGTCGATAACTCGCCGGCCCGCTCCAGGACCTCGGCTTCAGGGCAGCCATCGGGCAGTCCGAGGGCCTGTTGGGCGCGAAGATTCGCGGGCACCTGTACGAGCAACTCGTCTACGGATTCCAACCCCACGGTGGCCAGCATGTGGCTGATGTCAGTCGGGGTATGCGGCAGGTAGCGCAACTGTCAGCCTCCCTCGCTGACCAGGTCCCGGTACTCGTCGGCCGACATCAGGCCGGCCGTAGGGTCGTCGTCGCTCGGCTCCATGTGTACCAGCCAGCCATAACCGTAGGGGTCTTCGTTGAGCACCTCGGGGCCATCTGCCAGATCGTTATTCACCTTGACCACCTTGCCGCTGATTGGCGAGTAGACCTCAGACACGGTCTTTACCGACTCGATCTCGGCCAGCTGCTCGTCCTTGGAAAGTACCACGTCGGACAGGTCAGGCAGCTGGATAAAGACGATGTCGCCCAGCTGTTCCTGCGCGTAGTCGGTGATGCCTACTACGACCAGGCCGTCGTCTTCCAGTCGCAGCCACTCGTGCTCCGTCGTGTAATAAACGTCATCAGGAAACTCCATGTCCTCTCCTCTATCCTTGCCCTCGATTCAACCGTTTGCGGTTCAAAAAAAGCACCCGCGACTCAGCGCTGCCTAACATAAAAAGGCAGGGCCGTCACATCGGCGGGCTTGATACGACCCCTCACGTCGACGCTGAGCCCAACTGTTGCTGACTCGGCGTCGACCAGCGCCATCGCCACGGGCCGGCCCAGGCTGGGAGAATGCGTCCCGCTCGTGACCCGGCCGACCACCTTGTCCCCGGCCAGAACCTCGTGGCCCTGCCGGGCTATGGCGCCGTCGGGCAGAAGCCCCAGCAGTAAGCGCGCGGGGCCGCGCTCGCGCTCGGCGGCCAGCGTCTCTCCCCCGATGGCGGTCTTGATATCGTCCCGGACAAATCTTCCAAGGCCTGCCTCGAGAGGACTTATGTCGAGGGCCAGTTCGTGGCCGTAAAGAGGCAGGCCAGCTTCGAGTCTCAGGGTATCCCTGGCCCCGAGACCGGCAGGTATTACCCCCAGTGGTCGGCCAGCGTCAGCAATAGCGTTCCACACGCCCTCGGCCCGGGCCGAGGGCAGGAACAACTCAAAACCGTCCTCGCCCGTGTAGCCGGTTCTCGCCAGCAGCGCCGTTTCGCCCTCCAGTATGATTTCGCGACAGGCGAAGCGCGACAGATTCGCGGCGCCGTCGACAAGCTCGCCCAGCACGGTCGCGGCCGCCGGTCCCTGTAGCGCGATCAATGCCGTATCGGCACTCCTGTCCTCTACCTCGCACCGCGAGCCGGCGTGCTCGTTTATCCAGGCCAGGTCCGTCTCCACGTTACCGGCGTTGAGACACACCATGTAGCGTTGTTCCTCGATACGATAGACGATGACATCGTCCATGACGCCACCCGAGGGCTCACACATGAGCCCGTATTTTGCCCTGCCTACCCGGAGTTTTCTCAGCTCGCTGGTAAACAGCTGCTCACAGGCGTCGATCGCAGCCGGACCCCGCAGTTCGACCTCGCCCATGTGGCTGGCATCGAACACGCCGCCCGCAGTCCTGACGGCATTGTGTTCTTTTACAATCGAGCTGTACTGCAGCGGCATGCTCCAGCCCGAGAATTCGACCATGCGCGCGCTGGCGTCCAGGTGGGTCGCGTACAGCGGCGTACGCGCAGCGCTGCCACTCACGCTGCGCGCTCTGCCGCTAGTGCAGCAAGCCACGCGTCGCGCGTGTTTCGAAGCAGTACCGCCACCGTCATAGGGCCGACACCGCCCGGAACAGGCGTTATGTACGCAGCCCGCCGTCTCGCCACCTCGAAATCCACGTCGCCCACGAGGCGGCCGTCTACGCGGTTGATGCCCACATCGATCACGACCGAGCCGGGCTTTACCCACTCACCGGGAATGGCACGGGGGCTGCCTATGGCCACCACCAGTACGTCGGCGCTTTCTACCTGTCGTTGCAGGTCGGCGGTGCGCGAGTGACACAGCACCACCGTGGCGTGGCGCTCGAGCAGCAGCATGGATACCGGCTTGCCCACCAGCGCCGAGCGACCGATGACTACCGCGTGCAGACCGGCAAGATCAACGCCCGTGGTATCGATAAGGTGCACGCAGCTCACCGGCGTGCAAGGCCGCGGACCTGGCCGGCCAGTGAACAAAGCGCCCTGGTTTACGGGGTGCAGACCATCCACGTCCTTGCCCGGGTCCACTGCCGCCACGGCCGCGTCTTCGTCGAGTTGGGCCGGCAGCGGAAGCTGGACGATGATGCCATCGATGCCCTCGTCGCAGTTGCTGTCTTCGATGACGGCCAGCAGCTCCTGCATGCTCACGTCCGCGGGCAGCGCGCGGTGCTCGGAGTTCATGCCCACCTCGCCGGCCTCGCGAATCTTACGCGCCACGTAAACCGCCGACGCGGGATCGTCGCCGACCAGTATCGTGGCCAGCCCCGGTTTTCTTGCACCGGCAGCCACCCGGCTATCGACGTCAGCTGCCACCTCGGCCCTGACGGCCGCCGCCTCGGCCTTGCCGTCTATAAGCTTCGCGCCCGCGGCTTCTCCGTCGGAAGCGCCGCCAGCTGTCGCCCCGCCACCACTCACGTCAGCGCCCCGCGGCCTTCACCATGCGGGCCACCAGCTCACGGACATGAAGGTCGGCCTGCTCCATGGCGCTGTTTAATCGGAGTTCTTCTCCCGTGGCCATCATCGAAATCCAGCCAAACATCCCCGGCATTTCCTGGCCACCGTACTCGCTGCCGCTCCACCTGCGCTCGAGCCCATCGGCGTCAAGCAGGGCGGCGTAAACCGTGGCCTCTCCCGAAACGGTAGCGGTCCTCGCCGTTCCCACGCGCGGCACGGTCTCGGCCAGGGCCGGGACGAGAAAGACATCGACCTCGCCCCGGGCCGCGAGGCGTTCGGCCAACTGGCGCTTGCTCTCACCTTTGCGGGGCGAGACGGAGTCCCGGTCCAGGGCGTGATAGGCCGGATGGCGGGCCAGTGCCTCGTAGAAAAAAGCAGTGACCAGCTCCGCGTCGGCGCCGGTTACCGACTTGAGCACCACGGCGTCCGGGCAGAGCTCGCAGGAGTTGCTGGTTTTGCCGTCGGTCCAGGCTGCCGGCAGCACGGCTATGGCGATCACTTTCCCGCGGCCGCCGACCAGGTCCACGGGGAGTTCATCCTTGCCCGAGCAGCCACCCAGGGCCGTGGCTGATGCCAGGGCCAGCGACATAAACGCCATCGCCGCGCGCAGCTTCACGCGTCTTTCCTCAAGCCCAGCCCTCGCAGCTGGGCAAGGTCAACGGGCGACGGCGCGTCGGTCAGCGGGCAGGCCGCGCGCTGGGTTTTAGGAAACGCGATGACATCGCGAATTGAGTCGCAACCGGTGAGCATGCCCACCAGCCTGTCCAGCCCCAGCGCGAGCCCGGCGTGGGGTGGCGCACCGAAAGAAAGCGCCTCGAGCAGAAAACCAAACTTCTCCTCCGCTTCTTCCTTGTCGATGCCGAGCACGCCCAGCACCTGCTGCTGCAGCTCGGGGCTGTGAATACGAACCGAGCCACCACCCAGCTCAACACCGTTGAGAACCACGTCGTATGCGTCTGCCAGTACCGAGCCCGGGGACTCGTCCAGCTTGCCCACGTGGTCGGGCCGCGGCGCCGTAAACGGGTGGTGCAGCGCCTGCCATCGCTTGTCGCCTTCATCGTATTCCACCAGCGGAAAGTCTACCACCCAGAGAAAATCGAAGCGTTCGGGATCTGCGAGACCCCTGAGCTCAGCCAGGTGACAACGCAGGTTGCCGAGCACGTCGCAGACCACCCGGTAGCTGTCGGCACCAAAAAGAACCAGGTCTCCCTCGGCCGGTTGGCAACGCTCGGAGAGCGCCTCTTTCTCAGCGTCCGAGAAAAACTTCACCACCGGCGATTGCCACCCGTCGCTGGTGACTTTTATCCAGGCCAGGCCACCCGCGCCGTGGGTTTTTGCGACCTCGCCGAGGTCGTCGAGCTCCTTGCGCGACATGTCGGCGCCACCGCGCACGACAATGGCCTTCACCACGCCGCCACTTTCCACCACCGACCGAAACACCTTGAACTCGCTCTGCGCGAAGACCTCGCTGAGATCGACCAGCTCCATCCCGAAACGGGTGTCGGGGCGGTCGCTGCCGTAGCGGTCCATCGAGTCGTGCCAGGTCAAGCGCGGAAACGCTACGTCGAAGGACTGCCCCGCCAGCTCTGTGAACAACTTCTTCAACAGCCCCTCGACACCGGCCATCACCTGGTCGGAATCGGCAAAAGCCATCTCCATATCAATCTGCGTAAACTCGGGCTGCCGGTCAGCCCTTAGATCTTCGTCGCGAAAGCAACGGGCCACCTGGTAGTAGCGGTCCACGCCCGAGACCATGAGGAGCTGCTTGAACAACTGCGGCGACTGCGGCAAGGCAAAAAAGCTGCCCGGATACACACGACTGGGCACAAGGTAATCGCGCGCGCCCTCGGGAGTGCTGCGTGTGAGCATCGGGGTCTCCACCTCGATGAATCCGGATTCGTCAAACCAGCGCCGCGTTATCGATACGACTTCGTGCCTCAAGCGCAGGTTGCGCTGCATGACGGGGCGGCGCAGGTCGAGGTAACGGTAACTCAACCTCACGTTCTCGGTAATGCGAGCGTCGTCCTCGATGGGAAAAGGGCTGGGCTTGGCGCTGTTGAGTATCTCGAGCCTGTCGACCATGACTTCAACCGAACCGGTCGGCAGCTCGGGGTTCACGGTATCCTCGCTGCGCTCGCGCAGGTGACCTTCGACAGCGATAACGAACTCCCCACGTAGTTGACCGGCCAGCTCGTGGGCGGTCGCGTTTTCCTGGGGATCAAACACCACCTGCAACAAGCCCGTATGATCGCGCAGGTCTACGAAGATTATTCCCCCGTGATCCCGCCTCGAATGAACCCAGCCCGCGACAAACAGGGTTTCGCCTGCCTGTCCCGCGCGCGGTTCGCTGCAATAACAGCTACGCTCCACCTTCTACTGCCTCCCCTATGCCCTTGATCACTTGCTCCGCGTCGCCATCGAGCTCGATAAGCTGCGCGTGATCGGCCTTGTTAACCATGTCTCGCAGCGTAGCCTTGCCGGCTTCCAGTTCAGCCTCGCCGACCAGCAGCACGCAGGCTGCCCCCGAACGGTCGGCCCGCTTCATCTGGGCCTTGAGACTGCGCGAAGGGCTCTCGACTTCCACGCGCTTGCCGACCCTCCTCAGGCGTCGGGCCAGGCCCAGCACCACGCCCAGCGCACGCTCTTCGAGCGGGGCCAGCACTATATCGACAGGCGGCGCGCCGGGTTCCTGGCCTGCCGCTGCCAGCACCATGCGCTCCAGCCCGAAAGCGAAGCCGACACCGGCGATATCGGGCCCGCCCAGCAAAGCGGCCAGGCCATCGTAGCGCCCACCCCCGCCCACGGCGTCCTGCGAACCGAGGCCGGCTGCCGTCACTTCGAACGCGGTGCGACAATAGTAGTCCAGGCCCCGTACCATGCGCGGATTGGCGATAACCTCTACCCCCGACTCGGTGAGGAGCTCCTTGACCCTGCCGTGGTGGCTCTCACAGTCGTCGCACAGCGAGTCTACCATCATCGGTGCTCCCCGCATCGCCTCCCTGCAAGCCTCGACCTTGCAGTCGAGCAGGCGCAGCGGATTACGTTGCAGGCGCGAGCGACAGTCGTCGCACAGCGAATCTATTCGCTCCTCGCCCCAGGCCGCGAGTGCATTCCTGTAAGCGGGACGGCAAGCCTCGTCGCCCAGGCTGTTGAGCTCGACACGGTACTCCCTCAAGCCAACGGCTTCGCAGATATCGGCCACGAGCGTCACTGCCTCGGCGTCGGAAGCCGGGTCGCTGCGGCCAAGCATCTCGGCTCCTATCTGGCTGAACTGACGAAAGCGCCCCTTCTGAGGGCGTTCCCTCCTGAACATGGGCCCCTGGTAGTAGAACCGCCCCTCGGGCTGCGAGCGAGCCAAGCCGGCGGCCAGGTAGGCCCGCACCAGCGACGCGGTCCCCTCGGGTCGCAGCGCCAGCGTGGAGCCGTCTCGATCCTCGAAGGTATACATTTCTTTCTCGACGATATCGGAAGTGCCACCCACGGTCCGCTTGAAGAGCTCGACCTTTTCGAGCAGTGGTAGTTCCAGTTCCTCGAAGCCGTAGTTTTCGAGGACCTCGCAGCTTGCTTCGCGCACAGCTCGTCGCGCCAGCACTTCGCCAGCCTGAATGTCGCGAAATCCCTTGACTGCTGCCAGTTTCATCGACGCCCTCGAGGCCCGTCGTGTCCGGCCCGGCGCGGCCCTTTATCGGGTCGACCCCCCGAATAGTCAACGCGCCCTTTGCCGTTATAAACAGTCATCGCCGCGCGCCGCCTGCCCGGCTTGCGCTCAAGCAGCACGCGGACGGCACCCTCTTGCGATGTTGACAGGAAGCTACAGCCCGCGAACTGCCAGCGCGCCACGACCTCGGGGCGCGGAAAGCCCCAACGATTGTCGCGCCCTGCCGATGCCACCGCCAGTGCCGGGCAGGCCCTGTTGACCAGGCCGGCCGTCGAAGAGCTCGAGCTGCCGTGGTGGGGCACCTTGATCACGTCCAGGCGGCGACCTCTCTGCAGGCCTTGCAGCAAGCGGCTTTCGGCCCTGGATTCAATGTCGCCGGTGAGCAAGACGCGGCGCCCCCTCCAGGCCAGCAGCAGCACCAGCGAACGGTCATTGGACGCGCACTCGCCGCTGCCGTCGGGAGGATTGAGAATCCGCAGGCGCAGGCGACCTGCACCCTCCCGACCTGGGAACGAGAAACGCCCCTTGCCATGCATTGCGACCACGGGGACGCCCGCTCGACCCAGGCGCTCGAGGAAACGGCCGAAGGAAGAACTCTCGCAGCGGCCCCCGGGCCACACGAAACGGCCCAGCTCGATACGCTCGAGCAGATCATCGAAACCTCCCCAGTGGTCGCTCTGCACGTGCGTGGCCAGCATCGTGTCTACGCGTCCTATCTGCATCCGCCTGAGCAGCGGGCTAAGCACCAGGCTTCCACGGCCGGGCGGGCCACCGTCCACGAGCAACACCCTGCCGCCGGGAAGCCTGAGCAGCGTGGAGTCTCCCTGCCCCACCGAGGCAAATACGATTTCGAGGCTGTCCTGCGTCCAGCGCTGCTGCCAGGCCAGCGACAGGCACGCAGTGGTTGCGACCAGCAAGAGAGCGGCCGTCAGTCGACGGCGTTTCGAGAACAGCAGTAATGGTGGACCTGCCAGTAGCAGCATCAGCAGTGGCCAGCCCGGCGCCACGACGTTCAGCCCCGCTCCGGGAATGCCCGCGCCCAGGCGGGCGAGACCGAGTAACAGCTCGGCAGAAAATACGGCCAGGCCCAGCAGCGGGGAAAACAACAGCGGCAGTAAGAACCAACAAAGCGCCGATGCCAGCGCCAATGTCACCGTAACGGCAACCAGCGGCAGGGCCGGCAGGTTGACCAAGGGCGCCACCAGGCTGAGCCGCCCGAAGTGCTGCGCGGCCAGCGGCGCAGTGCAGTACCAGGCAACGAGGCAGACAGCCAGGTAGTCGACAGCCCGGTGGGTCCAGCCGCGCGAATGCCCTTCGGGCTGCCCGCGCGCCGAGCCCAGCAGCAACAACCCGCAGACGGCTGCGAACGAGAGCTGAAAACCAGCCTCGGCCGCCATTCCGCCGCGCCACAAGAGCAGCGACACGCAAGCCAGCGCCAGGCCGTGACCGGCCGCGGTCCGCCGCCCCGCCCATAACAGCAGCGACGGCAGCGCGAGCATTATCAACGCCCGCAGCACCGGCACCCGCCCGCCGGCCATGAGTCCGTAAGCAACCGCCGTGGCCAGAGCCGCGAGCAACGCCGGACGCCTTACATCATACAGCACCGGCAAGCGCGGCAGTGCCAGCAACAGCCCGTGCAGCAGCGCGTACACCGCGCCGGCGACCAGGCCTATGTGCAATCCCGAGATGGCCAGCAGGTGGCCCAGTCCCGAGTCGCGGATAGCCGCGAGGTCGTCCGGGCCTATTCCATCGCGATGACCGGTGAGCAGCGCCGCGACCAGGCCCGCGCCGGGCCCGCGCCCGCGCCTGATGTCGGCGGCCAGCTCGGCCCGCGCGCGCGAGAGAGCAGCATCGAAACCAGGCGCCGGACCCAGGTCCACCAGGCCCTCGGCGCTCCAGGACCAGGCGCTTACAAAAACGCCCCGCCTGCCGTTCCAGTCGCGCCAGCTGCTCTCCCCCGGGTTGCCGAAGTCGCTTATCCTCCTGAGGGTGGATGACAAGGCGATGCGCCTTCCAGCCAGCGAACCCTCACCGCCGTGGCGCAGGTAGAGCACCACGCGACCGTCCAGCTGTTCGCCGTCAGCGGTCTCTACGGCGTCCAGCAGCAGCCGGCTTCCACCCGAAGCGCTGCCCTTGACCGAAACCACGTCGGCCTCGAACGCCAACGCCCCGCTGCTGCGGGATCTTCCCTTGAGCAAACCGGTGACGTGACCATCGGGCGGGGGTTCCGCCGGTGGCAACGCTCTCCAGCCCACCAACAGAGCCAGCAACACGACCGCGAGCAGGGATCTTTTATTGAGCAGGCCCCTCGCCACCGAGCAGCCTGCCCACGCGGCGCAAAGCAGCGCGGGCAGAAGGCGTTCAAACCATTGCCCGGGCAGTACCGGCAGCCCCGCGGCGCAGCACCACGCCGCCGAAAAAGACGCCAACGCCGCCAGGTATACCGCCACTGTTATCCATTAGCGCGAGCGGCGGCCGGCTTTCAAGGGCTGAAGGCAAAGCTATACCCGGCCGGTAATGCCGGGGTTGTTATGACGGCCTGCCAGGTCGGCTAGCGGTCTCAGCGCGAGGGGCCAGCCTGCAAGGCCGCCTTGATCAGGGCCGCCAACTCGTCGCCAAAACCGGCCAGCGAGGCGATCTCTTCTACGTCGGCCTCGCGCACGCGCTTTACGCTACCGAAATGCCTCAGCAGCGCCTTTCGCCTCGACGGGCCAACGCCGGCGATGTCGTCGAGTTCGGATCGCAAGCGGCGCTTAGAACGAAGCTTGCGGTGGTAGGTGATCGCAAAGCGGTGAGCTTCGTCGCGCAAGCGCTGCAGCAGGAACAAGGCGTTGGAGTTGCGCCTGAGCTTTATCGGGTTGGAGCGCCCTGGCCGGAACACGCGCTCCTCACTGTGCTGGATTTCTTCTGAGCGAGCGTCACCCGTAACCTTGTCCTTGGCCAATGAGGCCAGCTCGACCCCCTCCACCCCGAGCTCGCGCAACACCTCCACCGCCATCGACAGCTGCCCCCTGCCGCCGTCGACCAGCAGGAGGTCGGGCAGGCCACCCTCGCTGACCCCGCGCACCAGGCGCCGACGCAGCACCTCTTTCATGGCCGCGTAGTCATCGTTGCGCTGCACTTCCTTGAGCCGGTAGTGACGATAGCCCGACCTGTCGGGCAGGCCTTCGTCAAAAGCCACCATGGAAGCAACAACGTCTTCGCCCGAGACGTGCGAGATATCAAAACACTCCACGCGCTTGGGAATACTCGACAGCCCCAGCCTGTCGCGCAGTTCCTTGAGCATCTTCTCGCGGCGCAGGGACTCGTCGCTGCGTTCAGAAAGCGCGTGCACCGCGTTGCGCACGGCCATCTCTACGAGTCGTTTTTTTTCGCCCCGCAACGGTACCAGCACCGACACCTTCCTGCCCAGGCGTGACGAAAGAACGCTGGCCAAGGTCTCGCGCCCCTCGACATCCACGGGTAGCAACACCTCCGTGGGAACATAACGGTCACCCTCGTAGAAGCGTCCGAGCAGTGAATCGAGGACTTCCTCGTCGGGAAAATAGTGATCATCAAACTGGTAAGACAGGTGGGCCGACAGCCGTCCCGACCTCACCAGCAACACCTGGGCCTGGACGAATCCGCCTTCCCGCGCCAGGCCAAAAACGTCGCGATCGCCGCCGCCGTGCACCACCACCTTCTGCTTGTCGGCCACGGTCTTGATCGCGGCGGCCCGGTCGCGCAGCCTCGCCGCGTCTTCATACTCCTCGGCGGCAGCGGCCTTGGCCATGCGCCGCTCGATATCGCGCAACAGGCCGTCGGTCTTTCCCTCAAGAAGCTTCACCGCCCCGTCGAGATGAAGCGCGTAGGCCTCCTTGTCTACCTCGTAAACACAGGGGGCCAGGCAACGCTTGATCTGGTACTCGAGGCAGGGACGGGAACGATTACGAAACACTGTGTCCGAGCAGGTACGCAGCGGAAACACCCTGCGTATGGTAGCCAGGGTTTCGTGTACGCCCGACGCCGACGGATAAGGACCGAGGTAGGTACTACCATCGCGCTGGATACGCCGTGTCGGAAACAGCCGCGGCCACTCGTCCTTGCTCGTGACCTTGACCGACAGGTAACTCTTGTCGTCCTTCAGGCGTATGTTGTACCGTGGCTTGTACTGCTGGATGAGGTTGGCCTCCAGCATCAGGGCCTCGGCTTCGCCCTCGGTCACGAGGGTCTCGAGGTCGGCGACCTTCTGCATCAGGAACCGCAACTGGTAACGCCCGTCGCCCCCCTCGGCGAGGTAGCTGCGCAGGCGTTGGCGAAGACTGCGCGCCTTGCCGACGTACAGCACCTTGCCCTTGCTGTCCTTGAACAGGTAGACGCCCGGGCCAGTGGCAAGCGTGGCTACCTTTGCCACCAGCCTCTCCCGAGTGCCAGGGACTTTTTTGTCCTCGGCGGAGGGTCCGTCAGCCACCGAACCCGAGCTCCTGCTGCTCGAGGCGGTTGGCCTTGTCCCTGAGCTCGGCTGCCTTTTCGAAATCCATTCCGGCGGCCGCTTCTTTCATGCGTCGCCTGAGGGTTTCGATCTCTGCGCGAATCCCGCCGTCGCCATAATCAGCCGGGGCCTCGGCTACCTCGGGGATCGGGCCGTAGTCGGCCTCGGCCATGCGCACCATCGGATCGTCCACGCCCCGCGTGATGCCCCGGGCCTGGATACCGTGCTCCGCGTTGTATGCCTCCTGCATCTCGCGGCGACGGGCGGTCTCGTCCATGGCCTGCTCCATGGCGCCGGTTATCCTGTCGGCGTACATGATGACCTTGCCGTCTATATGGCGCGCGGCCCTGCCCATGGTCTGTATCAGAGACCTCGCAGAGCGGAGAAACCCTTCCTTGTCAGCGTCGAGTATCGCCACCAGCGATACCTCGGGTAGATCCAGCCCCTCCCTGAGCAGGTTGATTCCCACCAGCACGTCGAACACTCCACGCCTCAGGTCACGCAGGATCTCCACCCTCTCCAGGGTGACCACGTCCGAGTGAAGGTAGCGCACCTTGATGCCGAGCTCGTCGTAGTACTCGCTCAGGTCCTCGGCCATCTTCTTGGTCAGGGTCGTGACGAGCACCCTCTGGTCAAGTTCGACGCGCAAGCGAACTTCGTCGAGCAGGTCGTCTACCTGGTTGCCGGCTCCCCTCACCTCGACCTCGGGGTCCACCAGCCCGGTAGGACGAACGAGCTGTTCGACCACGACACCAGCCGACTTCTCGAGTTCGTAGTCACCGGGCGTGGCCGACACGTAGACTATCGGGCCCATCACATCGCCGAATTCTTCGAAGGTAAGCGGCCGGTTGTCCAGCGCCGACGGCAACCTGAAACCGAAATCAACCAGGGTGTTTTTACGCGACCTGTCGGCACGGTACATGCCGCCTACCTGTGAAACACTGATGTGACTCTCGTCGAGAAAGGCCACGAAATCATCGGGAAAATAGTGCAACAGCGTGGCCGGCGTCTCCCCGGCACCCCGGCCGGCCAGGTGCCTCGAGTAGTTCTCAATACCGGTGCAGACGCCCATCTCCTCGAGCATTTCGATGTCGTAGAGTGTCCGCTGCTCCAGCCGCTGGGCCTCCAGCGCCTTGTCCTCGGCGCGCAGTTCGGTGCCGCGCAGGCCCAGCTCGTTGCGGATGCGTTCGATGGCGACCTTCATGTTTTCAGCGGTGGTCACGTAATGACTGGCGGGGTAGAGCACCAACCGTTCCAGCTTACGGTTGACCGTGCCTCGCAGCGGGTCGATCTCCTTTATGGATTCCACTTCGTCGTCAAAGAACTCTACGCGCAGGGCGCGGGCGTCTTCGTAGACAGGAAATATTTCGACGAGATCGCCCCTTACCCTGAAGGTGCCACGGTGAAAGTCGGCGTCATCGCGCTGGTAGTTAATGGCGACCAGCTTGCGCATGACCTCGTCACGATTGGCCCGCTGCCCTTCCTCGAGAAACAGCAACATCTTGAAGTAATCTTCGGGCGTGCCGAGGCCGTATATGCACGACACCGAGGCGACGATGAGAACGTCGCTGCGCTCGAGCAGCGCACGGGTGGCCGAATGGCGCATCTTGTCTATCTCGTCGTTGATCGACGAATCTTTCTCGATGTAGGTATCGGTGCTCGGTACGTAGGCCTCGGGTTGGTAGTAATCGTAGTACGATACGAAGTAGCGAACCGCGTTAGAGGGAAAGAGTTGCTTGAACTCGCTGTAGAGCTGGGCGGCCAGGGTCTTGTTGGGTGCGAGCACGAGCGCGGGCCTGTTCAGGCGCTCGATGACGTTGGCCATGGTAAAGGTCTTGCCCGAACCGGTGACCCCCAGAAGCACCTGGTGCTCCGAACCCTGCTCTATTCCCGCCACGAGTTCGCGGACGGCGGCTGGCTGATCGCCCTGCAGGCGGAAGTCGGTCTCGAGCTTGAAAGTGCCTTCGTGTCGCAAGAGCGATACTTACACCATCGCCGCTGTCTCGTTAACCCCCGCCCGGGACGTTTAAGCCTAGGGCATGGCGGCTTGGAGTTTCATGATGGCCGGACCGAGAATGACGAGAAACATCGTTGGAAAGATAAACAGCACCAGGGGAAACAGGAGTTTTACCGCCGCCTTGTTGGCGGCTTCCTGGGCCATCTGCTTGCGCCGCGATCGCGACTCGCCGGCAAAAACCCTCAGCGCGTCGGCTATGTTGGTGCCCAGCTTGTCGCTCTGGACCATGAAAGAAGAAAAGGCCTTGAGGTCCTCTGCGTCGTTGCGCCTGCCCAGTTCAAGAAAGGCGTCTTCGCGGGTGCGCCCCGAGGCCAGCTGGTAGTTCATCAGCGAAAGTTCACGGCCCATGACATCATCGGGATCGCAAGAGCGCTCGTCCCCCACTCGCTTCATTGCCGCGTTCAGGCCCAGACCCGCCTCAACACAGAGCACGAACATATCGACCACGTCGGGCAAGGTCCGGGTGATGGACAGCCTGCGCTTGTTCGCGCGGGAGCCGACCACGAAGCGCGGGATGAAGTAGCCGAGCAAGCCGCCGCAGGCACCGTACTGGCTGGCCTGGCTGAGCTCGCTACCGCTTACAAGCGCCCCCATAACGGCTATGAACGCCAGCGACAGGGCCAGCCCCATTCTCGCGCCGGCGTAGAGGGCCAGCGCTCGAGGACCGCGCCAGCCCGCCGCAGAAAGCAACTGCTCGCTGTCACTGTTTTCTTTCGTGGTCGCAGCAGCGTCTGCCGAGGCGCCGAAGGTATCAGTCGCCCACGCACCAACGTCCGAGAGCAAGCGCGACACGAAGCTCTGCTGCTCTTCGCCATCTACCACGGAGACGCCTTCGGCCGGCAGTGCCACCGCGAGCCTGCGTTGCATGTCTCGCCTGCTGCGTAGAGCCAGCACCACGCCGGAAAAAAACAAGCCACCGCCGAGCGACGCGCCCAGGGATATCAACAACGGGGTCATGCGCTTCCCTCAGAAGTTGACACGACTGACCTTCCTTATGGCTAAGAAACCCAGGGTCTCGAGCACGGCCGCGACCCCGAGCAGCTTGTGACCGGTTTCGGTAGCGAGCAACGGCTCCAGGTAGTCGGGCTGCATCAAGCTGATGATGGCCACCAGGGCGATGGGCAGCACGCCGACCACGATGCCCGATATGCGCCCCTCGGCGGTGAGCGACTTTACCTCGCCCTCCATCCGGAAACGCTCTCGTATCGTCTCGCTCACGTTTTCGAGCAACTCTGTGAGGCTGCCGCCCACCTCGAACTGGATGAGCACCGCGGTAATAAAAATATCAAGGTTGTTGTTCTCGACCCTGCGACGGAGGTTGTTCATGGCCTGGGCCAGGGGCAACCCGAGGCGCATTTCCTCGACCGTGTCGCGGAACTCCTCGCCCACCGGGGCTTCCATTTCCTCGGCGATCACCTGCATCGCCTTGTTCAACGTGTAGCCCGCCTGAAGCGAGTTCTTCATCATCGTCAGCGCGTCGGGGAGCTGCCTGTCGAAAGCGGCAAAACGGCGTTTTCGCTGCATGAGCAGTATCATCACCGGCGAGCCGGCCAAGGCCGTGCCCACCCCGACACCAAGCAGCGTGGAGCCAACCATCAACTGCATCGAGACCACGCCGGTTAGCCCCAGGAGCACGCTGCGCAGGAGCACGTCGTCGGCCCGCACCTTCCATCGAGCCTGCACCAGCCAGCGTTCCAGCACCCGCACCAGCGATATTCGTTCGAGCAGCTCGTTGATAAAACTCACTTCGCTCAACCGCGCGTCGCGAAGGATGCTGCGACGACTGTCTTCGTTGAGCGACAGTACCGGGTCGGCCCGCAACCTGTCGAACACTGCCTCCCGTTGGGTCGCGCGTCGCAAGCGCACAATAATGCCAGCCGACATCAAGGCCACCGACAACGAAAGCCCAAAAGCTATGAGGAGGGGTTGCACGACATTTTCCTCGACGCAAAAAACTCGGACTCAAACGAATAGCCGAATGCTTCCAGCTTATCGATGCAACGCGGGCGTATGCCATCGCAATTAAAATGACCTTCGACCTTGCCGTCGTCATCGAGACCCGTAACGACGTGCCCGAAGATATCCTGCGTGGTTACAACGTCGCCTTCCATGCCCACGACCTCGGTTATGCGCGTGACCTTGCGGCTACCGTCGCGCATGCGCGCTTGCTGCACTACCAGGTCGACGGCCGAACTTATCTGTTGGCGCATGGCCTTCACCGGCAGTTCGACACCGGCCATGAGTATCATCATCTCGAGCCTCGTCAGGCAGTCCCTCGGCGTGTTGGCGTGCAGCGTTGTTATAGATCCGTCGTGACCGGTGTTCATGGCCTGCAGCATGTCGAGAGCTTCGCCACCGCGGACCTCACCGACAACAATGCGATCGGGGCGCATCCTGAGAGTATTGCGCACGAGATCTCTCGCCGTCACCTCGCCCTTGCCCTCGAGATTGGCAGGCCGCGTTTCAAGCCTGACAACGTGGGGCTGCTGCAACTGCAGTTCGGCCGCGTCTTCTATGGTAACCACCCTCTCGTCGTGGGGAATGAACGACGAGAGGCAGTTGAGCAGCGTGGTCTTACCCGAACCCGTTCCTCCCGAAACGATGACGTTCAGGCGTGAGCACACCACCGCCTCGAGGAACGCTGCCATCTCGGCTGTCATCGAACCGAACGAGACCAGGTCGTCGATCTTGTAAGGGTCGTCGCCAAAACGACGTATCGAAAGTGACGGCCCGTCGAGCGCCACCGGGGGGATGACCGCGTTAACACGCGAACCATCGGGCAAGCGAGCGTCGACCATGGGAGAAGAGCTGTCGATACGGCGCCCTACCTGGGAAACGATGCGATCTATTATCTGGACCAGGTGCTCGTCATCCCTGAAACGAACCCCCGTGAGCGACAACTTACCGGCCCGCTCCACGTATACCTTGCTGGCCGAGTTGACCAGTATGTCGGATACCGTTGAGTCTCGGATCAACTCGTCCAGGGGGCCGAAGCCGAGCACCTCGCTGGCGGTTTCGTCTATGACGCGCTGGCGGTCGGTGCGCGACAGGGGGACACCGTAGCCATCGAGCAACTCGGCGATTATGCCTCTTATCTCTTCACCGACGACCGCCTGCTCGACCTTGCCCACTGCCGCGAGGTCGAGGCGTTCGATGAGGTCAGTGTGCAATCTCAGCTTGAGGCCTGCGTTCGCGACCGAACCGCTACCGGCCGCAGCCGGGTCAGGCGATTGCCCTGTCGAAGTGGGCTTCCCTGGCGGGGGAGCCTGGCGCTCGAACGCCGGCTTGCTTGGCGCAGCGGTACCAGGGGCGGGAGCCTCCTGCCCGCCTGCCGGGGCCAGGTCCCTGGCTGGCTTGCCGGTCACTTCACCGGTGGCCGGTTTTTCTACCTGCCCAACCCTTGCTCCATTACTATACGGGGACGCAGGGCTTTCCGGCCGCCGACGGTCCTGTATGCGATCGAGCATTCCCACTAGCTGGCACCCCCTGCAGGCGTGAACCTGGAGAACAGTCCTCGTCGCTGTGGCGGCTTCACAACGGCAGCCGGGCCGGCCAGTCGCGCCGCTATCGCGCTCATTGCGACCGCCAGCTTGCTGTCCTCATCGGCCGCGAACACCGATCTGCCCTGGCTCAGGGCACTGCCGGCAACGGTCGGGTCGGAGGGCAGGCAGCCGCTCACCGGCAGCCTGCTCACGTCGGCGATGTCATCGTCGGTCACCTCGCCCGCCGCAGCTGCGCCGGCGACCAGGAGTTTCATATTGTCGGGCGTCAGTCCCACCCTCTTCAGTGTCCCGCACACCCTCTGCAGCGCCCGAACGGCGGGGATGGTGTTTCCCGTCAAGAGATACAAGGGCTCCGCTGCCTCGATGGCGGGGAGTACGACGTCGTTGAGCACCGGCGGCGTATCAACCACCACGTAGTCATACTGGGCCTTGAGCGCCTTGAGTACCGCGGCGACGTCGGAACCCGAAAGAGATTCGGAATCCTCCAGCATCGGGGGCGCAGGCAGCACGGCTACCCCGCTTGAGTGCTGGTAAAGCGTGCCCTGCAGGAACACGGGGTCGAGGTTGCCCACGTTTTCTACGAGGTCGAGGATCGAATAGGGGTGCCTGAAATTAAGAAACGCCGGCACTTCGCCGTTCTGCAGGTCGAGGTCCACGAGCGCGATACGGGCCCCGGTCTGCTGCTTGAGCGAAACCGCAAGATTTACGGCCAGGGTCGTCGCGCCGACACCGCCCCTCGGCGAGAACACCGTCACCAGCTTGTGGCAACCTCCGCCCGGAAGTTTTCGGCGCGCCTCGACCAGGCGCACCATGTGCTTGAGGAGGTCAGCGGTTCCCGCGTCGGCGGCCACCACGTCGGCCGCCCCGGCCCTTATAGAACTTACGACGAGATCGGTGCCGGGTTTCTCCGACACGACGAACACCGCGAGGTCCGGCTGCGAGGCCATGAGCCGGCCGACGAGCTTGAGCCCCTCGGCCTCGATTCCGTCGAGGTAGACAAATGCGGCCTGGACGTCTTCAAGACCGCCGCGCGCGAGCACCTGCTCGTAAGAATTCGAGCAAACCTCTACGTCGAATCCCGGCAAGGACACCAGCACCGACCTCAAGGCCGAATCGTCCTGCCCTCGAGAGGCTGTAAGTGCTCGTATACTGTCCCGTTTCATCGCCGGTTTCCGTATTCCTCAGCGAGGCCCGGTTCCCTCGGTTTTATTGCGTATGAAGTCCACGGCACCGTCTCCTTGAGAAACGGCCGCCGAGCCATCCTCGCCATCGGAACCGAGCAGCACGGGCTTTACGACCATTATCAACTCGGTTTCAAATTTTTCTTTCTCGCTGCGACGAAAAAACGCGCCCAGTATCGGCACGCTTCCGAGGACGGGCACCTTGGAAGTGAAGTCTCGCTCGCTGGTCTTGAGCAAGCCTGCAATCACCAGGCTGCGGCCACTCGAAAGACTCACGTTCGTCTGCGCGCGGCGACTGACAAAGGCCGGTACGGTAAAGCCGAACAACTCGACCCCCTGCGAAAAATCCGGCTCGCTGACTTCCGCGAAAACGTCGAGGTCTATGGTGCCGTCTATGGCCACGCTGGGAACAAAATCTACCTTCACCCCGAACTCCTTGTAAGAGACCGATGTCTGCTGGTCTTCGCTGATCAGAATCGGAATCTCGCCGCCGGAAAGGAAGCTGGCTTTCTCGCCGCTACGGGCGAGCAGCTTGGGCTCGGCCAGTATACGGGCAACGTTGTCGTCGTTTGTCGCCTTGATGAAACCGGCTATGTCGTTCTGGAAATCCACGACCGCCAACGAAAGACCGGATCCCAGGCTGACCGGGAACGGTGGCTGATTGGCTTGCGGAGCGTGCTGTCCGAACACCGGGGCTGCTCCACCGGCCTGGCTCAGGGCACCGAACTGCCCCCCCATGGCGCGAATGTCTATGCCTCGCTTCTCGAGCTCAGCCTTGTTGACCTCTGCTACCGTGATTTCGAGCATCACCTGCTCGCGGGCCTGCTCGGTCACGACGATATTGTAAACGCTGTAGTTGCCTTTATCGCTCCACGCAACGAGGCTGGTTTCGCCGGCCGAAATGCCGTTTACCAGCAGCTGCTCGGGCGTGGCTATGACCACGTCGGCGACGTCCTTGTTGGCCACCGCTACACGCGAGGCGCGATCCCTGAAGTCTAGGACCACGGTCTTGCCGGCCATAACGTGGAGCACCTTGTCCCCGTCGCCGTTGCGATAGGCTGCCTTCACAGGTGAAACCCTGCTCACCAGGGCCGCGTCGCCGGCTGAAACCGGAGCCCCGCTTGTCAGCAACAGCGCCGCCGACACCAGTACCGAAACGGAAAACCGCGACAACGAGATCTGTTTTTCTTCGTACTCCTGCATGACCATCCCGCCTCCTCAGAAAATGTAATTCTCTACCGAGCTGCCACGAATCACTTCGACCGTGTGGCGGTTACCCGATGAACCACCGAGCACCTCGCTCACTGTCTTGCCCGAGGTAGCTACTCCGTCACCGTCCTTGTCGTTACGTAGAACGAAGTAGAGACTCCCCTCGTGAACCGCCAGCGCCAGGATCTCTGCCTGCCGCGGGGTGACGTCGAGGGTGACCGTCTTTACGGTCACCGGCTTGTTGTCCACCTGTTCGACCTCCTGGTCGATGGCCAGCACCCTGACGTCCTGCAGGATTACTTTTGACCTTGCCTCGAGCTTTTCGCGCCGGCCCATCGTTACGAGCACGTCCACTCGGCTGTTCGGGGCCACGAAACCGGAAATACCGGTCACTTCGTTCACCCGAACCGAGATCGCGCGCCTGCCGGGCTGCACGAGCATTGAAAGGAGGCTGGTACTGCGGTTGAGCGACAAGCGAGCATCGGTGACGGGTTCGTTGGCCATGATGGTAACTCTCGCCACCTTGCCTACAAGCTTGCTGGGATCATGGTAGGTACCCCCTGGTACCGCGTGGGCCGGCCAGTCGACGACCTTCAGGTGCGCCGGCTCTACCAGTTCGCCCCTGCCCACCGTCTGGGCAGCAACCACCACGCTCCTGTGTTGTAACACCGGCGCATCAAGTGAGCCGGTCTGGCCGTCCAGCCATGAAAAAGTCATAAGGCCGGCAAGCGCTGCGAACAGCACTCCAGCCACTACCAGGACAAAGGGCCTAGCCATGTTTCTATCCTCCACGTTGCATGAACCAGCGCCCCGGCCATGCCCACTGCCAACATCAGTCCGTAGGGCATTGTTCGCGTACCCTCTCCAGCCTTGAGAGTGCCTGGCCTCTGCCCGGAAGCGATCATGTTAAGATCAGCCCAGAGCCCGAGCATCACGGCCTTGGCCTTGCCACTGCCCAGTATCGACCCGGCGCCTACGACGCCTGCCAACACCACGCCAGCGCCCAGCCCGATGCACAACAGCCCGGCCCCGAGAAAGGATCCCGCGGCCGCTGCAAACTTGACGTCGCCGCCGCCAACCATTCCCGCCGCGAAAGGCACAAACAGCAGGCCGAGGCCGGCGGTCATACCGCCCAGCGACATACCGAGACCCTCCACGCCACCGGTCACGAAGTGCAACCAAGCGCCGAGCAGGGCCGCGCAAAAATTAAGCTTGTTGGAAATCCTGCGTGCCCGCAGGTCACTGGCCGCAGCCAGGAACATGAAGATCAGCGCGGGAACCGCAACAAGAGTATTAAGAGCGTATTCCACGTCTTGTCACCTTACGGTGAACATAAGCTAAACCGGGTACCATCGGTGAGATGGCACCCGGCTCAACTTGACCCGACCACTTCAGCTGGCGGTCGACAGCGTCGTGGTAGCGTCGTTGAAGATCGATATGATCTGGTCGCGAAGCGCGGTGATCGCACCAATCGTAGCAACGGCTATGAGAGCCATCAGCAACGCGTATTCGGCCATCGAAGCGCCTTGCTCGTCTTTCCACAGTGCCTTGATAAGTTCCATTTTCTCTTTCCTCCTGGGTTTCGTTTGTTAACAGGGCTTAATGCCCATCTGTTCCCGGCGGTAAACAGCAATCTCTGTGCCACCGGAAAAATCTCTGGCAAGGCTCGTTTTTCCGCGTTTTACCGTCGGGGCTGCGCCCGTTACGCCCGCTGAGCGGACATTGTTGGACTTGCAGCGACAAATTCTTGCCACTTGCTGCCTTGCGCGTTGCGGTGCCACGATCCTGCCTTAGAACTGGTTGAATGAACTGAAGAGCGTAAGTATCTGGTCACTGAAAGCCGTGACCGCACCCACCGTACCAAGCGCAATCATTGCCAACAGCAACGCGTACTCGGTCATGGATGCTCCCTGCTCATCGTCCCTTAGTCGTTTCAGTATTTTTGTCATCGTTCTTTCTCCTCGCCCTTACCTGCCCCTCGGGCTCGCAGTAGTGAGCAATCGGCGTGCCACTAACGAACAGGCTGATCATGCAGAACTGCAACTCGGAGGCCGCCAGGAGCAGAATTGTCGGTGGACGCTATCGAACACTCCCCTGCAAACCCGCTTGGAACGCGGGTGGCCGCAGAGGCGCCGTGGCACGCTTCTTGGTTTCAACAGGGCATGCGATCGACACGTCCCACATCCACAGTGCGTGCCCCCATTACCGGTGCCGAGTTGCTCGGCTGCTCACACGACACGGTGTTTCTCGTCACCGAACTGGCCGACGCCATACGGCGCGGCGTGACCTATTTCAGCCTCAAGGGCCGAGTCCTGGCAGACCTGGACGCGGTCGTCCTGGCACTGGTCAACGACGGCGAGATAGTGTTCGAGGACGACGGGGCCGAAGAACCGGTCCGTCACTGAGGCTGAACCCTTATCAGCGAGCCTGCCCGGCTTCGTTCGCGCGCAAGGGCGGGTCGCCGGTCACATATCCCAGGCTCCGCAGCTGTTCCCAGGTGGATTTGTCCACCGGTTGATCGTTACCCGGGCGCTGCAGGTCTTCATAGCTGGCAACTTTCAGCCGGTCTCCACCGAGCGAATCAGCCACCGGCGCAAATACTTTGCCCACCATGTCTGCCGCTCCGGGCAGTCCCAGCAAGTAAAGCAGCGTGGGCGCCACGTCTTCGATGTTGGTCTCGGGCCCGTCACCCGGCTCGATTCCCGGCCCCGCGACCAGGTAGATTCCGTCAAAATCGTGCGTGCCGATGAGCAGGCTGCGGTTCTTGCTCGACTTGAATCCGTGGTCTGAGACCACCACCACGTAGACGTCGTCATCGATTTCGGCGAGCAATCGCCCCAGCTGCCGGTCGGTCTCGCGGTAGGCATCGGGCACCGCCTCGCCGTAACGACGCGCCTTTTCAGCATCCATGCCCTCGTAGTCGTCCGGGCGCATGTAGGCCCAGTATGGGTGAGACACCCGGTCAACAAGCGTGTGCACGTAGATAAACAGTCTCCAGTCGTCGGCAATCGAAAGACCCGCCGCGCCGCTTTGCAGGCGCGAGACCTGGGCGAGGTGCTCGGCCAGGAAATCGGGGGTATCGGGCTCGGCGTGGCGGCTCCAGCCCGGTCCCTCGGGAATGTAGGCCTGCCCCAGTTCTTCCCTGAGCTGCTCGGCAAGCTCTTCGGGCCAGGTGACTACCAGGCCCGCGTCTGACCTGTAAAACGGTGTGGCGTAGATCCTGTCAGGCGCGAGCTTTCGCACGCGCATCCGCCCCTTGAGCGCTGGCTTGCGCAGCTGGCCAACGTCGAACCAGTCGCTCCACCGCCCCGGCTCCAGGCCGCGGGCCGCGCCGCGGATAGCCCTCTCGTTGTCCTTGAAGACCCGGTTGCCGTCGGAGGGATCGGCCAGCGAAAGATCGTAAACCTCGCCGGTGCCGCCGCCTATGGTAGAGCCGCTCAGTGGAAAACCGGAAGCCATGCGTCCGTTGATCTGTTCGGGCGGCCATGAGCCGGGCACGTTGTACACGTGGCTGCGAAGCCCAGCATCACTGGCAATGTTCCACGCTGCCTTGACCTGGCGGTGAGTAGAGTGGGAGGTCTTCCAGTTCAGAACGCCGTGTTCGGCGGGCAGCTTGCCGGTGAACATGGTTGACCACACCACCGGCGAAATTACCGGCGGCCGAGTCTTGAGAATCCCGTGAACCCCGCGCCGGTAGAGGCCCGCCAGCGCCGGCAGTTCGCCGGCTTCGATCATGGGTACGATCACGTCCCAGGTGCCGCCGTCGACGCCAAGCACGAGCACACGGCCCTGGGCCAGCGTCCCGGCGCGTTGCCCCGGCAGGGCCAGCAGGCCCAGTACCAGCAACGCGGCCAGCATAATTGCCGGTGTTGATCGTTTCACCTTTCGTTTTTCTCCCTGGGCCGACCAAATTTGCCACGAAGCACGGGGACCGCAGAATCTTCAGGCTCCAGCCCCAGCCCCCGGTCGGCGATTCAGCGCCAAGCGGAATAGACCCGCCCACGCAGACTGCCTATCATAGCCACTGCATGACCCTTTCTCCATTCCCACGGCTGCTTCTCGTCGGCCTCGGTGCCCTGATGGCCCTGCTCGCTTCCTGTAGCGAACGCCCGGCCGCCGGTCCGGGTACTGCCCGCCCTGACGCGGCCTGCCCCGGCTGCAATGTCGTGCTGGTCTCCATGGACACGGTGCGGGCCGACCACCTGGGCTGCTACGGTTACTCCCGTGACACCTCACCCTCGGTGGACCAACTCGCCGCTGGATCAGCGCTTTTTGAGCAAGCCGTGAGCCAGTCACCGTGGACGCTACCCGCCCACGGCTCGATGATGACCGGCCTGCAACCGCGCGTGCTCGGGGTGGTACGCTACCCCGCCATGCGGCGGCTACCGCAGTCGGCGCGCATGCTGGCCGAAGAATTCAAAGACGCCGGGTACGCGACCGGGGCCTTCACCGGGGGAGGATTCGTGTCGGCCCACTTCGGGTTTGCCCGTGGGTTTGACGTCTACCAGGCCGACGGCCGGCGCTTTGAACACAATATGGACGGCGCTCTCGACTGGCTGCGCCTCAACCAGGATCGGCCTTTTTTCCTGTTCCTGCACGGCTACAATGCCCATCGTCCCTACTATTCCTCTTTGGCCGATCGCCGGGCACTCGGCTTTGGCGACCTCTCGCGCAGAGAAGCGAGTGGCTTTTGCGGTCGCGAAAAACGAGAGCGGCCGGCCAACCTTGACGCCATTGTATCGCTCTACGACGCGTCTATCCGCGGCGGTGACCGCCACGTAGGCCGTTTTCTGGACGAACTGGACAAGCTCGGCCTCGCCGACAAGACCGTGGTGCTGGTGACCTCGGATCACGGCGAAGAATTCTTTGAACACGGCAACTGTGACCACGTGCGTTTTGTTTACGCCGAGGTCGTCAACGTACCCTTGGTGCTGCGCGTACCCGGGCTTACCGATCACGGGCCACGGATAAAAGAACCCGTATCCGCCTCGATAAGCGTGCCGTCTACCTTGCTCGAGCTGGTCGGAGTAGAGAACTCGATGCCCGGACCGTCACTCGTGGGACTGCTGGGTGCAGGCGCGTTCGACACCGCTTCGAACCGGCCGACCGAGACCCCGATATACAGCGAAGCCGGCACCGCGGCCGGCAAACTAGGCAGCCGGGGACCGGTCATCGCCGAAAGGCGCGGCTCGCAGAAGCTCGTGCGCTACACCGACGAGGACAGCAACGAGGCCTACGATCTCGGCGTTGACCCCGGAGAACTCAACGCCCTTCCGAGCCGCCACGGCGTATACTCCTGGGCGGCAGGGCTCGACGAATGGGCCGAAGCCAACCAACTGCTCGATGGCAAAGGACAGGGCCGCCGTAACAAAGCTGCGAAAAACGACCATGAAGGCAGCGACGAGATTCCCGAAGAGCTTAAACAGAAGCTACGCGATCTTGGCTACGTAGACCCCTGAGCTTGACCCGCTACCACCACCCGACCGGTGGCTTTGCCGCGACATCTTTTTTGCCCGCTCGCCAAGGCTGGGCTATACAATGGGATTCGCCCAACGTTCCCCGGTAGCTCAGTTGGTAGAGCAGGTGACTGTTAATCACCTTGTCGCTGGTTCGAGTCCGGCCCGGGGAGCCATTTATGCCCCCACACGAACCAGTGTGGGGGCACCTTTTAACAACCGCCGTTTGCGCCGCGTCGCACGCCTTCGCGAGCAAAGCGCCACGTGTGGCAGGTGTTTGCGGGTGTTGGTGTCGTCGGCGGGGTCTCTGATGAGCGTCGCGGAGAGCATTTGCGATTCGTGTGAACGGCCTGATCGGGGTCGAAATTGCTCTCCAGAGTGGAGATTGGGGAGAGAGCAATCGGGCTTGGTTAACAGCACCGAGCAAATCCGTTCAACTACTCTATGGGCCGCGAACCCTTTGAGACCAACGGTTTGCGCGGGGGCATCATCGTCGATCGAGTGGCTGGGGTTCAGACGGGTAGCAAGACGAGAGCGATTGCTTGATTGGCAGGCATCACAAGGCCAAGCTTGGTCATGGGCTCGCGACACTCAGAAGTTCACAGGGAATTTTGGCGAGCGCCAAGGTGGCGAGATTGGATTGACGGTCCAGATCGATCCCTGAACAGGCAGGAGCAGCCGTGGTGACGTTCGTACAGATCCCTGGCGAGGCATTGAGTCCCCAGGCGCTCGACGGCTTGATCGAGGAGTTCGTGACCCGTGACGGAACCGACTACGGCGCTGAAGAACGCACCTTAGATGACAAGAAAGATGCCGCGAGGCGCCAACTCGACCGGGGCGATGTTGCGATCGTGTTCGATCCCGAGACGCAGACTTCCAACATCATCCTAAAGGATGAGCTTCGAAAGCATGCTCCGACGCAGAGCCGATGACTCTCCCTAACCGCTTGCCGATGCGACTGTAGACGGCACCAATGCCCGGTGCACGCTAGAGAGTGGCCCATGCAGATCTCGGTCGTCGCTCTTGGGGTTGCCGTCAAGAACCGCGCTGTTTGGACGCCCCTCGCGACAAGTTTCGGATGGCGTTGCCCCATATCTTGGCGTTTGGAATCGTCACGTGGTGCCCTTCCTCGGTGATGACGAGACAAGAGGAGAGAGTCATTTCCTCGACGTTGCCCTGGACGCCCGCCACATTGACCGACTCCCCGACTTTGAAGGGCCGCTTCACAAGCAAGAACATCCCGGCAGCCAGATTCGAGAGCACGTCTTTGACGGCAAAACCGACGATGAACCCCATCACTCCGAGGCCTGCAATAAAGCCGGAGACATCAAAGCCGATGTTCGCCAACGCCAAGATGAGCACGACGCTCCAGAGAAAGACCTTGATCGTTTTCTGGAACAGGATTTCCAGGGTCCGGTCGTACTCCACCCGATCAAAGAAGCGCGCGACATACTTGTCCGTTGTCCTGATGACGAGATAGCCAGCAAGGACGATGACCGGGACGATCAGCCACTCTTGATAGTTGGCTACGACGTAGTCTGTAAGTCTTGTTAGCTGCTCTTCCACAATGGCGCTCTCACTGATCCTCGCCCTGTGTGCATCAACGATCGAGCCGTCTTCTCCGGACTGCGTGGTTTGCTCCAGGGCGTCTTTGGTGCCCCACGAGACGTGATCTCCTCCTGGGGGATAGGCAGGTAGCAGAGAACGAGACAGGGTTCGTTTCCCAGGATGGTGTCCAAGACGCCAGTGGCCATCGTTACGGTCTGAAATTCCGCGCGAAACAGTTGGTTCTCCTGGTCACAACGGCACGTTCTCAGCCGCCTGGTTTTCAGGCTGCAGGCTTCATCATTTCACTGCATAAACGTTCTCGAAGGAGCGGCACAGTAAGAGGGGTCTCAAATTTTCTATAGGCATTCTCGATCCACCCCTTAAGATAAAACTCCCCCGTAGTCGCTAAAATATAGTTTGGATAAGACCTGCAATCCGCCAAGGTCGCGATCTCGTTCAACACCCACTCACCACTTTCAATATCAACAAAAAAGTCGAACCTTAGATTAGGGAATGTAGAAGCTCTCGCTAAAGACAAGGCCATGCCTTTCAGGTTCTCAAAGAATAGAGCCTGTAGAACATGTGCCAACCCCAGATCCCCCTCAAGATGTTCTCCATCTTTTCCCAGACAAACACCTTTGCTATTTCTACATCCGACGTAAAGCAATTCCCCCCAGGCCGTATTGAACTTCATTTCTGTAGGCCCTCGCTGTTCTTGGTCATGAGGAAATAGCTCTTGGATGATCAAGCCCGGCTGTATGTGACGAAGATGAGTATCAATATTGCCAGAGGTAGTTCCAAGCATGGTCTCCTGGATCCAATATTTGAACGAGTCGTAATCTGAAATTACCGCGTCGCCATTGAAATCCAAACGGTCAATCTTTGAACTACCCAAGAATTGCGTCCTTATCTCGCCGAGATACAGGAATGCTTTTAGCGTGCCGATACTTTCCGAACCGTTGACTGGCTTGATAATGAATTCTTCAAGGCTTCTAACCTTTGAAACAACTATCTGAAATAATCGCTTAATCTCTAGTTCATCGCTTAGGTCCGAACTAAACCCAAAACTCTTTTGAATTGGAACTAGGCCATCGACCCATTCTCGGAGGACCAATTTGTTTGCAAAGAAAGATAGCGCCTCGACGTTTCGAGAAACGAGGCTGGGCTTTTGAACATTGTGCATTAAGCTATGATAATCGACATCGCCGGCGTAACGTTTCATCTCATCGCCACAATCAAACACAGAGGAAACATCAAATCCTTTTGCGTAGATTAAATCTGGGACGTAAGTGGCGATTACGGATGAGGTTTCAAGAACGTTCGGAGCGACGGTGATTTCCTCTGGACTACATCTCATTGGTATTTCCAGTTCGAGTGGGTGTGCCGGAGTTTGTCTTTCGACCAAGACGCCCTCTCCGGCGTATCCAGTTCCGAGTCCATCTGGGTTACTTGTCCCTCGCTCTCAGAAGCTGTGGATGTTGGTGGAGATGGAGTTGACGCCCGCGCTGAAGACTGCGTCCTACGCCGTAGCAAACCTGACTGATCGCGAAGACCCAGAGCATTGGCGTCAGGACATTGAAGATCAGAGCGATGGATAGCATGAAGATGAACACCCCTTCGTCGAATTGGATGAGCTTCCTCTGTTCGTTCCCAAACCACCGAAGATTGGCCGCCACACCATGGCCGAGTCCCGCCACGCTCTTCCCGGGAGCAGCCACGCTCTGGGACGAATTCTCGAGGTAGTTCTTGTCGCTACACATCTCCATGTAGACCACAACGTACTTAACGTAGCCCCGCAAGGAGTAGAAGGCGACGCCCACAAATGCCAGGAAGACTGGCACGGTGCTGTGGGACTGAGCATGAGCAGCGTAGCCGATCGCACCAAACCAGAGGACGACCTGGATCTGGTCGGTCACCTTGTCGAAGAAACTGCCTGCACGTGAGGACACACCGCGATACCGTGCCATCTGGCCATCCATGCAATCCAGGATGTGACTGGCGTGGATCAACACCGCCGCGATGAAGAACTCAACCTGACCACCGATCAGGATGAAAACGCTCGCCGCGAGGGCCGTTATGAATGAGAGCAGTGTGATCAAATTTGGCGTTAGCCACTTGAAGTCGACGACAACATAGTTGGCAGCAACGGCCAGCGGCGCGGTAACGAACGACGACCACCACTCATCGTTCTTGTTCTTCGTGGCCCAGAGGCGCGTCAGCTTGCCGCTCACGAGAGCGCCTGCTTGGAGCCATCGTATCTGGTCACGTCGGGGAGGAGGCCCGCGCGTTCCCCGAGGGGAGGCCCGATCCGATATCCCAAGGTTCTGTTGTTCGAGATCCACGTCGTCAGGCGGTTGTAGTCGCCAAGATGATCGACTTCGGTCCAGAACGCTCCCTCGACATCCTTGTGGAAGACATCGATGCCATTGTCGATGAAGTCGTACAGGACACCCTCCCACCAGTTGCGGAAGTCCCCGCGCTCGATCATCTCGTCGAGACGCTCCTTGAAGGTATGGATGAAACTGCGATCGATGCGGACGATGCCGACGTACTCGCAGTCTGTCTCCTCATTGGAAAGCCGGTTGCCCGTCTTCAAGATACGATTCCCCTGCACCCCAAAGCGAAAGTCGGCATCTTCGATCCTGGTGCAATCAGAGAGCATGACTACAGAATCCGTCTGGGCCAGCGCCATGTCCAAGACTGCGTCCTCATAGTAGAGATCGGCGTTCATCAGGATCACATCGTCGCAAAGCGTGTCCTTCGCCAGCCATAGGGATGCGATGCTGTTGGTGACCCGAAAGTAGGGGTTGTGAAAATAGTTCACGCGCGACTGGAGCGCCTGATGGACGAGTTCGCTCTTGTAGCCGGTAATCACGCTAATGTCGGTAATACCCCGCTCCCGAAGCTTTGATACGGATCGACTTATTAGGGTGCCTCCATCGATCTCAATCAGGCATTTGGGTTTGTCTCCGTTGACCTGTTTGAGTCGGGATCCGACTCCTGCAGCCATGATGATCGCCTTCATGTGATAACCGCTTCCGTGGGGGGGTGGGTAGTCGAAACAGCGACCATTCTGAGCGCCGTCACCAAAGCCTTGAGGTCCTCATCGGTTTGGGCGCCCATATGAGCGATGCGAAAAACTTTCGCTTTCAGAGCGCCGCTATTGGGGGCTACGACGATGTGGTGACGGGCTCGTAGTTCCTCCACAACCCTCGACGCGTCCAGCCCATCGCAGGTCAGGGCCGTCATGGCGTTGGAGGGTCGAAACGGGAATACCTTGAAGGGAAGACCATCCAGTGACTGCCGGAATGAAGCCGCCCGTTCCCGATGGGTCCGTACCAATGCAGACAAGGTTTGCTGCTGAATATCATGGAGACGCTGATGCAATTGCATCATCAGTCCGATCGCCGGGGTGTACGGGAGCTGTCCACGCTTCTGATTCGCGAGATAGTCACCAAGATTGAAGTACAAGGTTGGGGCACGACGGGTAGCCAAACGCTCGATGGCCCTCTGGTTCATTGCCACGAACGATAACCCCGGCGGCAGTGCCAAAGCCTTCTGCGAGCTTAGGAGCGCAACATCAACATGCCATTCGTCCATGAAGAACGGATCAGCACAGATGCTCGCGATCGCATCCACGATAAAGAATACGTCATGCCGTCGCGCGGTATCCCCCATACCTTGCACGTCATACAGATGACCGGTTGAGGTCTCATGGGCATTCACCAGCAACGCAGTGAATGAATGGTCTGCCAGGAGCGTGTCCAGATGAGTTGGGTCAATGTCACCACCCAACGGCACCGGATACTCTTGGTAGGGAACTGAATGAACGTCACAGAGGTCGCACCACCGCTGGCCGAACGTCCCACCGTTGATGATCAGCACCTTGTCGGACGCTGAGAGGAAATTGAGTACAGCGGCCTCCATTGCGGAGGTGCCGGAGCCCGTGAGTAACGCAACGGACCCTTTGGTTTGAAAGACGTATTCCAGCCCGCGGAGCAGTTCGTGGGTGAATTCGGAGAACGCCTCGGTGCGATGGTAGGGGATCTGTTGTCCACCTATGTCCCGCAAATGTGTTTCGATGGGCACGGGCCCGGGAGTAAACAAACGCAAGCCAGTCATCAACGCCTAGCCCTTCTTTTCCCGCGAGTGCCATGTTGCAGCAGATTCGAGGTCGCTGCAGCGTTCGCGTACGGTCCGGCATGCCTTTGACGAGTTCATAGCGTTCCCCCAAACCATTGTGGCGAATTGACGATGCATCTGATGGCGCGACCCTCGCCAAGCGAGCCCTTTTTCGTGGATCTCGATGTCGATAGTATCAAGGCATCAAGCCCCTGGAGCACGGAACTGACGCAGTTGCCAACACCGACGATTGCAATGTTGATTTTCCTCTTCATGATAGTTTCGTCTTCGGTGAGGCGATTGCCTCGGTTATTGGGCGAGAACTCTCATGCTCTTGTTGTGAGTGTGTTGCAGTGATGGCCAAGAGACGCTCTCGGTCTGCCTCGTCAACCCCCGCGAGTTCCGCTAGCTCGTTGAATCTCGGGCCATCGATACTTCTCCGGTGGAGGGCAGTGGCTGCCAGCGTCGCCAGCCGAGCGCGAAGGGAGTCCATCTCGTGAACTTCAGCCGGCAACGAGAGTTCGTTGCTGGTCGGTGTATGCACTTCACTTTGCAGCATCGTTTCTAGCCGACGCAGTTCAGGGTCTGTGAGAAGCCGGAGGTTTCTCAAACGATGGGCCGCCACGCTCGGGCTCGTGCCGTAATAGTGAGCTGTGCGTAGGACGTCCGACGCGGTCAGCGGGTGGCGACCTTTTCGTTGGCGACCATCCACGCGACGGCCCTCGCCCGTAGTATCGCGACCGTCGCCCTCCGAGAACACGGAGAGCACCGCTGGAGCACCGCGTGCTAACGTCTCCTTGCCGAGGGTTTCCACATATCGGCGTAGGCCATGCTGCGGGATCAGAAGACTGCTTGCGAAAGCGTCCGCCCTTACCTCGGTGAAATCGGGCGCTGCATCAAAGCCGCATGCGCACCACGGCCCTTCGGTATCGAAGAGGAAATGGGCGAGTCCGTGAGCGTATCTGAAACGGCAGTGTTCGAGACTCAGGTTCTTGTCGACCACGACGAGAAAACCGTGATCTGGATGAGCGATAGAAATCGAGACAATACCTGTCGGCAGGATTGCCTTGGCGGAACGAACGCCCAACGTCATGAGCAGTTCGTCGACGAGACGGACGGGCCCCTCTCCAAGGGCTAGGCGACGACGCTCATCTTCCGCAACGCGATATCCTTGTCGCGCCGCTTCCCACTGCGTATTCGCGCGCTCGGCTCCATACACAGGAAGCGGGTGTGCAATGGAGTCGATCTCGAGTTTTGCTTCCAGATCGGTAAGGGCTCTCGCCATCGCGCACACATGTGAGAACGAGCTCGGCCCCTGATCTTCCGCAAGGCCAGGATGGGTGCGGAGCAACTCAGCGACGCCATCCACTTCCTGATCGCTGGGAGTCGGGGCTAGAAGTTCGCTCGGGCTACAACCGTAGAACGACGCCAGTCGGCGTAGATCCTCGGCCTTCAAGAGCCGTCGGCCCGTCTCAATCTGGGCGACGGTCGCACGCGAAACACCGAGCTGGGGTGCCACGTCAGCCTGGGTGAGGCCCCGTGATTTTCGCGCTTGCTGGAGAATACGCCCGATATCGTGTGCTTTTTCGTCCATATTCGTTTCTCCACGGGTCTCCGCAGAGAAACGCTCTTAACAAATTACCTCCACGGAATCAATAGTTGTTAGGAATCCTAACACTCGTTCCCCGCCGTGCTGATCGGGTATCTGTCCACAGGGGCTGTGGACGCACTGTGGATAGGTGCGCCGGATTCGGGGCCGCTGAGTGGCTCGACGGTTTGTCTTGGCACTTCGCGGTGACTCAGGGCGCATCACCGCATTGGGCGCAGCGCTCCTCGCCTTGAAGCTGTGGGTTGACGAGCACCGCTCCGCATTTGACGCACAGCTTTGCTGGGCTGTCGCCATGGCAGCCCGGTGCGTCGAGCACCCGCGTCAGTGTCTCATTGAGCGCAGCGACGTTGTCGGCAAGCCGCGCGAGCTCGGTGGCGATCTTGGGGGCGGTGACTTCGTAGTAGCGCTGGCCCATTCTGGTTTGGAAAAACTGTGGTCCCATGTTGGTCTCCCTGCCGCGCGTCACGTCGCGTCCCATGCGTTCTTGTTGCCGTAGCGGAGCTGGCTACCCTCGATGAGGAAGACGTCGTTGCTCGGAAGCTGCGACTCGGAGGCGCCCCACCGGTCGCGACCGCGCGGTGCCTCTTCCACCTCGTCCTCGTCGTCGTCGCAGTCATCGGGCTCGGTGAAGTCGCTGCGCTGGCAGACGCCGGACAGGCTGTGCTCGAAGGGCCAGTTGGGCTGAGCCATGATGAAGACGTCGGCGTCAGGGTCCATGCCTTCGAGCAGCTCGATCAGGTCGCTGACCTTCATCGCGCACCTCCTTCGCTCTGCAGTTGTTCGCGGCGCGCGTAGGGGATGACCTTGAAGAAGAGGAACCCGTTCCAGATCGTCCCGGTTGCTTCGCGGGCGACGGCCGACAAGGAGCGGTAGGTCTTGCCGTGATACTCGAATCCGTCGTCCAGGATGGTGGCGCAGATCTTCTTGCCCTTGTGCTCGCGCTCCAGGATGGTGCCGACCGGCGGGAGCCGAGGGTCTCGCTCGCGTGGCTTCTGCGCAGTGCGCTTGCTCTTCGGCTTGGCCTTGGCGGCTTCGCGCGCGGCCTGCTCTTCGAGCGCCTTGATGACCTGCTTGAGGAGATAGGGCCGGTTGTTCGATCGCGTCTGCTTGCCGGTCAGCTCCTCCAGCTTCTCGCGCAGCGCCTTGGTCTTCAGCTTGTCGACCGTCTTGAGTTGGGTGGCGGCGTTCATCGGGCACCTCCGTTTGTAGCGAGGTCACGGAAGCAATCGAGGTCGGCAGCGAGTGGGTCGCTGGAGACGAAGCTGAACCGCTCCTTGCTGTCGAGCCAGGGTTGGACGTCGATGCGGTCGAAAGCCGTGACCCCGCCCGCGCGGGCCAGGTCCTCGTCGTCGGTGATGTGGTCGTAGTCCGGGCCGTCCACATCGATGCCGGGCTTGGCCGCGTTGTGCAGCACCGCGATGATCTTGACCTTGTGCCCTCGCAGGTAGGGGTGCTCGTCCCCGTGGTAGGTGGTGATCTGCCCGATGATCGGTTCCGCCGGGCTGGTCGTCTTCGTCTTCTTGCTTCGCTTGGCCATTCTGTTCTCCTTTTCTCAAGCCCTTGTTTTTGCAGGGCTTTCTTGTGTTCTGAGAACATTCATGGCTCCGGTGGCCGAACACCTCAAGTCAGATTCCTCTTTATTTCCAAGAGGTTGGAATATGGCGAGATGTCGCGGAGATGGGGCCCTGGCTGGGTGCCGCTCTGTCCTCACCACTCCCAGCGCAGGCCCCCCATCGCGCCGTAATCCGGGGTCCATCCGCGCATGGGATCGCGCCTGGCGCCGCCCCAGCCGCGGGCAAAGGCGGACATGCCCGTGGTGATCCGATGGGCGTAGTCCACCGATCCGCCCATGGCGTCGGGGCGCACGTAGCCGAAGAGGTCGAGCTTGCCGTGCCCGGGCTCGAACGCGCCGGCGGCCTTGAGTCCTTCGCTCAGGCCGTCGGCGATGGGGCCAAAGGGCGAGCCACCTCCGCAACTGGCGTTGCCGCGCTTGCGCGACGCAAATCATGGACCGCGGCTTCGACCTTCGACGAGAGCAGTCCGTCGATGGCTCCGCTGCCCAAGCCGAGGACCTTGGCGAGCTCGCCGATGCCCTTGGTGCCGAGGTGTGACTTCACGTTGGCAATCGCCTGGTCCTTGACCCGCCGCTTCTCGGCATCGGAGATCTTGCCATCGGCGCTCGCCAGCTTGATCTCGCCCACCACTGTCTGCTGCAGATCCTTGACCGCCGTGAACACGACGTCATCGAGGCGCACGAGCACCCCCCGCAGATACTCGTTCTTCACCTTGGCGCGAACGAGTTGAGCCAGCTTGGCCGCCGCCCACGTGCGTCCTCTCAGGCGCCTGTCCAACGATGGAGCGCTCAGGCTTCCGGGCGCGACACGGGCCAACACAGCGCGCCTTTGGGGCCGCTCTCCCCCCTGTTAACCAAATCTCGTCGATTCCCAGCGGACCATTTTGCGATTCGGTTCGCGCAGCCAATCGGCTGCGGAGCCAATTCTCTACGAAGGCGATTTAATATACCTGTTGCCTCTCGGACTGCTCCCCAGCTCGCAG
>JACKQG010000347.1_pt1 | contig 68373 bp, 62 predicted proteins | sample 8237621 | NCBI WGS metagenome assembly JACKQG01 (sample SAMN15677084, study PRJNA649215) | marine metagenome | biome: marine; feature: Black Sea; material: saline water; isolation source: suspended particulate matter (SPM) from the Black Sea western gyre | collected 2013-06-09/2013-06-10 | depth... | reverse complement strand
ACACAGAGGCATGCACAGAGCATTACACAGAGGCATGCTTCGAGGCGTACACAGAGCATTACACAGAGGCATGCTTCGAGGCGTACACAGAGGCATGCACAGAGCATTACACAGAGGATGGCACAGAGGCATACACAGAGGTGTGGTTCGAGGTGTGGTTCGAGGTGTGGTTCGAGGTGTGGTTCGAGGCGTACACAGAGGATGACACAGAGGTGTGGTTCGAGGATTAGCATTGATAGCGTGAGCATTGATTTATGATCAAAAAACAGGGTTTTGGTCGATTGAGACTCAATATGACTACATTTAAAGCACAACATCACCTGATTCCAGCGGCCCTAGAAGCAGTTTGCACCGTTTGTTCCGTCTCAAAGACTGTGCAAGCTAATCTTGAGAGACTAAGACAGGTCACCAAGGACGATCGATCCCCAGTTACCGTCGCAGATTACGCCGTTCAAGCCATCATTTCTCTGAGTTTGGATGAATCTCTCAATGCATCTGATTGTCTCATTGTCGGTGAAGAAGACGCACAAACTCTCCGCAGAGATGATCAAGCCCAAATCCGCCAAGCCGTGTACGAAACAGTGCGGGCATGGCGACCATCTGTTACAGAAGAGGAGATGCTAGATGCAATTGATCATTGCGATCATGACGGCAGCAGCGATGGGTATTGGGCACTCGACCCCATCGATGGAACAAAAGGGTTTCTTCGAGGACAACACTACGCAATCGCCGTAGGAAGAATCGAAAACGGCGAAGTTGTCGCCGGCGTCATGGGATGCCCAAATCTATCTTCCAATCAAGCATTTCCACTGAACAAACAAGATGAAACCGGCGTTGTATATGCAGCATCATCTGGCGCTGGCTCGTGGGAATTTGCCGGATGCGATCCTACTGCAACACCAATGAGAATCATGGCTCAACAATACGACTCTGAACGCCCCCTTCGATTTTGCGAATCGGCTGAAAAAGGTCACTCTTCTCGCGGGGACAGTGAACGAATCATCGAATCTATAGGAACAAGGGGTGAACCTGCAAGGCTCGACAGTCAATGTAAATACGCCCTCGTCGCTCGCGGTCAAGCTGATGGCTATCTTCGGCTTCCTACAAGTAAAACGTACGTTGAAAAAATTTGGGATCACGCCGCCGGCATGTGCATCGCTACTGAAGCCGGCGCGGTTGTGAGCGACGTTGCTGGAAATCCACTTGATTTCACCCATGGAAGTCGGCTTGAACAAAACAGAGGGGTCATCTGTGCGACCGATGGTCTTCATCAACAAATTATCGAGGCAATTAGCGAACTAGCCATCGCCTAATAACATCATCATGACGTTGGAAGCGTGGATCACTCTTGGAACAATTGGGGCAATTGTTATAGCATTGACTTTGAAAAAGCGAATTGGCCCAGACCTAGTGATGTCTGGCGGGCTCGTTGTCCTTATGTTAACTGGCGTAGTTAATTGGCAAGAAGCAACCCTCGGATTTGCCAGTCAACCCGTCCTCATGATTGCTGCACTTTTTGTTGTCGCCGCAGCGCTGCAAGAAACAGGCGGTATTGAATTGATCGGCCGAAAAATTTTGGGGAGGCCCGCTGGTTTAGTCACCGCGCAATTCCGAATGATGATTCCAGTTGCAGTAATGTCTGCATTTATGAACACAACCCCAATTGTTGCGATGTACTTACCAATGGTCAGTGACTGGGCAAAGCGACTTCGCATTCAGCCATCTAAGTTATTTATGCCACTCAGTTTTTCAGGCATACTTGGTGGGCAAGGCTCAATGATTGGCACTGGTTCTAATCTCATTATCATCATGTTATTTATCACGTGGTGGAATGAACCGCCAACATGGGTCGCTGATCTAAACATTGGACCCCCCTCTGGCGCTCTAGCGTTTTGGGGCGCTGCGTGGATTGGGATTCCCGTTGCGATTTTTGGCATGATCTTCATTGTCCTCACCTCAAAATGGCTTCTTCCAAATCGAACACCTGCCACTCAATCCAGAATTGACCATCGACTCTATGAAATTAAAATGCAGATTAACAAGGATTCCGCGATCATTGGAAAATCAATCGAACAAGCCGAACTTCGGGGCCTTGAAGGGTTGTACCTCAGCGCAATTGTTCGAGATGATCAAATTATTCATGCTGTAACACCAGAAATTGTTTTGTTCGAAGGGGATAAACTTATTTTCGTTGGTGATGTCGAATCTGTAGTAGACCTTCGAAAAATCCGCGGTCTTGTTCCTGCCGCAAAAGAACTCAAAGACATTGACGGACGAGTTATTACTCGCACGATGGTGGAAGCTGTCATTGCTGGGAGCTCATCACTCGTTGGTCAAAAAGTAAAAGATTCACAGTTTAGATCAACATACAACGGTGTCATTTTGTCTATCCACCGAAAGGGTAGACCTATCAAAGAAAAAATTGGTGACATTGTTCTTGAGGTTGGGGACACACTACTCATTGAATCAGACAATAGTTTCTTGCGTACTTGGAGGCACAGCCAAGATTTTTATCTCGTTTCACAAGTTGATAACTCTAGGACACCTTTGCACAACAAGGCTTGGATATCACTTGCAATTCTTGGGCTTCTCATTGCACTGCTCACATCAAGCACGTATTTCGGCATTACCTTGATTGCCGCAGTTTGGTTTTGCGGTCTTCTTATGGTCTTAACTGGTTGTATCAACGGACCGGCCGCAAGACAATCAATCAATATCCAAGTTCTCATCGTCATAGGCGCTGCAATGGGGATTGGGCAAGCAGTCGACCGGAGTGGACTTGCTACCTCCGCAAGCACTGCACTCCTTGAGTTTACAAATAGTTTGAATGTTGGAAGTTACGGCACACTCTTTACAGTCTTTGTACTTACAAGTGTCGCTGCACAACTCATGACTAATTTTGGAGCTGCTGTCATTATGTTTCCAATTGTCATAGGGGCAGCAGAAGGCCTTGGCGTTAGTCCTTATCCATTTGTATTTACCATGATGGCTGCTGCTGGTTGTAATTTCTTAACACCAGTGACGTATCAAACAAATCTGATGGTCTATGGTCCGGGTGGATACAAATTTATGGACTTCCCAAGGCTCGGCGTACCGCTTACGCTTCTCGTCGCGATCATCGCAACAACAATCGCACCAATTGTTTTCCCGTTTATTCCATAAAACGATGAAGCGTTGTTCAACTTTTATCTTCAATTGTACGATCCTACTTGCAGTTGTTTGGTTACTAGGACAATTTGTTTCTGACCGTTGGTTGTGGAGTCAATGGTTGTTGTGGATTCCGGCTTTTGCATTTATTGCCTTTCTTTTTCTTGCCACAATTGCATTGATACTTTCGCGTGACAAACAAAAGTCCATTTTCTTGGGTTCTATTTTTCTTCTGTGTACCGCATGGTTTCTTTTTGTTGAGAATCGTGTGTTTTCAATTACTACAAAACACGGTGATCTTCGGATTGTCGGTTGGACAATGAGTCACGCGAAAAAAAATGTTGCATCGTTGTCTGCTAAGATCATTGTTCAATTAGATGCTGACATCACACTCTTAACGCACGGTTGGCATGTTAGAGGAGAGCCAGCAATAAAAGAATGGCGTGAAGGGAAGACGAAACGGCTGATCAGCGGGCCCTTTACTTTGCTCACAACACTCCGCCCAATTGAGGTAAAGGTGCTTGTTGCATCTGCGGGCATTTACATTTCTTTGTACAGACTTGATACAACTGAACAACTTGGGAAGGAACTGGTCATGTACGCAGTTGACTTGCCAGTAAATCTCAAAGAATCTCGGGGTGAAGTTGTTCGCAGAGCAAAAAAACTTTTACTCCAAGCAGATGCGCCTGCGCCGGACATAGTTGTTGGTGATTTCAACATGACAAGAAATAGTAACTCGTTACAACGTTTTTTTCCTGAGTTGACAGATGCTTGGGACGACGTTGGTATCGGTTGGTCATACTCATATCACAGAGCATTTCCGCTATTTCACATCGATCACATGTTGCTGCGTGATACCTTACACCCAGTTACATATGAATTGATTAATCCCGAGTTTGGTAGACACTGTATTCAGGTATTAGAACTTAATGCCGAAAATTTCGTAAATCACGTCCAAATCACGAGCGCCAGCTTGAAGTGGAACGAATGGGAGTTGGGGACGGATACGAACATCGTCTTTCCACTTCACTGAACCATCTCCAAGAAGCATGTTCATTCCGGTACCGTGATTAAAATCTCCGCGGGTTCGCAAGGAGTCGGTTGCAAGAACGAGCCTTGAACCTTCAAGCAGTCTACGACGTTGCCCTGTTCGCCAATCTTTATGACCAACGTACTGGAAGTTTGTGTAGAGCGCGTCATTTGTTGTGCGCGTACCTTCATACCATTCATCTGCAAGTTCAGAATGTTGTTGATCACCCTCATGACTTGGGCAGTAAAAACAATCTGCTGAATCGCAGTAGTGCCACTTCTTCAAGCGGCCTAGTGCGTCCCAATTGTCATCACTCAATGGACGAGGGACTGTTGATCTAGCAAACGCTGCACTTGGCAGTTCCGAACCTTCTTCGTACGCTTTACGAGCAAGCGACAACTCTGTTGGGTCGGGGCTCTGCTGATCGAGTACCGTCGCGACTGGAATGCGTTGGCGGTGATCGCCAGCATACATTGAAATCGCGTGACCAATTTCTCTTTGATGTGCGGCGCATACAACTCGGTGCGCACTTTCTCGTGCGGTGGAAAGTGTAGGCATGAGCAATCCGGTAAGCAATGAGGTGATGCTTAAGACAACCAACAATTCAAGCAAACTGAAACCTGCTCGATCACGAAACTTGCTGCTCGCAAGTTGTTCGTTTGGGCAAATTGTGCGGTTTGTTCGCATTGGTTTCTTTCTACTCTGAAAAAACACAGAGTTCCTCACAGATAAGTCTACAATAAAAAACACGATTTGCGAGAATTTTATGCAGTTTCTACCATATTTTTTATCGGGAATTCAATATTGCTGGCTGCATGTTTGGGTTTTGTTCGTGTTACTTTTTGGGAACACTTACACTTGTTTTACGAATATACTGTTTGTGGAGGTGGCAATTGCCCACGAATGAACCCGATTATCGATTAATGCGCCGAGTCGCTCTTGGAGAAGAGGAGGCTGTGGCTGAGTTGTATGATCGGTTTGGACCCCTCGTTTTTAAGCTTTCAAGGCAGTTTTTGACAAATACTGCGGAATCTGAAGATGCTGTTCAAGAAATTTTTGTAAGGATCTGGAAGACCGCAGATCGATTTGACCCAAGAAAGGCCAAACTCGTGACTTGGGTCATGCTTCTCACCAGACGTCACCTTATTGACCGAATCAGAAAGAAGACTGTGCGGCCAAAACAGCAAGAACTTGGAGAACATCACGGAGAAATCGCAACCGATGGGCCTCCTGCATCGAAGATATGGTTAGAAGAACGCAATCAGATGCTGTTACAACAGTTGCAAACACTTCCTGAGTTACAACGAACGGTCATTGAGAGAGCGTATTTCCAAGGTTTCACCCTACGTGAGGTGAGCCGACAACTAGATGCCCCGCTTGGAACCGTAAAATCGGCTTTAAGTAGAGGGTTACTCCGTCTCCGGGAGCGAGGAGACATAGAAACAAGCGCCCTTCATTAGAAAGGCTACAACAGAACGATGTGAATGTTATGACTACCTACGAACAACCAGACAAAAAACAACTTCTTGAACTTGCTGTTCTTGATGCACACGGGTTACTTGAACCGCTCGAATCAGATTTGTTCAATAGCGCCTTTCTTGATGCACCCGTTGCACTGCAAGAGGAAATCCAAAAAATTCAAGAAGAACTCGCGCTCGATGAGACGCTTCTTCCAGATGTATTTCCCGATGCAACACTTCGAAGACGTGTTCTTGATGCTGTCGCAAAAGCAGCTGACGATGAAGCGAATCGACTTGCACCCCTTGCACTTATAGGTGCTCGCGCTGGCGCCTCTCGAAAGTACCAACGTTCAATCGGAACTTCTACTTGGCGAGCAGTTGCTATGGTCCTCTTTGGCGTTTCGGTCGTACTCGCAGCGTTTGCAGTGAACGCAGTCGATCGCGCAAATGACATCACAAAATATGCACTCAACGCAGATGTAGAAAAAACGATATCTGATCTCGTCGGTGCTGAATTCGGCGAATTTATCCGCAATCCTTCGGCACCAGCTGTTGGTCTTGAACGCGCAGATGGAGACCCAACTGGGTACATCCGAGTTGCAATCAACGAGCGAACTGGTGCAGGATACATTTTCGCAATCGATCTTAAAAAAGGTGAAGAGTTCATCATTCAAGGTAGAGCACCCAATGGTGAAATCATCGAACTTGCCCGAATTACTGCAGGCAACACGCCGGTAGTTGCGCGAACATTTTCCGTGGATATAGAAATCGCAGGATCACTTGTTTACCGAGGTGTGAACACTGCGGGCAAGGTTGTTTGGACGTAACAAATCACGACTGTAACATTTCCACCCCACACACTGGATCCAAATTGCTTACGAGCATTTGGATCCAGTTTTTTGTGATGGTTTGGAAAAACAATCCCGAGTGTTGTTTTTTCAAAAAAAAAATGCCCACAAATTGCCATCTGTGCTCGAACCCAGTACCGTGAGGTGGGCTCGTGAGCCATCATTCCCGACCTTCCACATAAAAGAGGCGTGGTCTTCGAGGTAGCTGGTACGATCCCTGAGGGTTCGACAGGATCGAGCGCAAGTAGGCAACTTGCAAGCACTCTGTAAACCATACCATAAGCCAAACAATACGTTTACATCCCACTGTGTGAATCACCCCCGTAAATAAACTCACCGTAGACCGCGGGTGAATTAATTTAGACCGCGGGTGAATTAATCGCGTCATTTTGCGTTATCTATCTCAGAGCACTATTTGCGATTATTTCACCCGGGGTCAGTATCAACGATTATTTCACCCTAGAGTCAGTTCTTGGGAATAAACTCACCCCCGGTGAATTTATTTAGACCGCGGGTGAATTAATCGTGTCCACTTGCTTCGGATCAACACGCTTTGGGATATCAACGATTATTTCACCCTAGGGTCAGTTCTTGGGAATAAAGATATAGTGAAACCCAGAAAGAGTTGACCCCGGGTGAAATAATCGCAGTTTTCGCTTTTGATGTTGAACTGCCCAAAATGACGCGATTAATTCACCCGCGGTCTTAGTTGACAGCGAATTGCTGTCGTGGGACACTATGCATCTGGTTTTACAAACAAAACAGAAAGATCTCCACCATGAACAATATTCTTAAATGCATTTGCATCATCGCAACACTTCTTCTCTTCGCGGGCTGCGTCGACAACCGCGTCGGTCTTCACGATGTCACACCAGAAATGTCTACACTTTCGCAAACCTACAACGATGTTGATATTGACCTTGCAATGGTTGACAACCAAAACAATCGTATGTTCGAAGATGATCTTGGACGTGTCTGGTACACAAACCGTCCAAGCCGACTCTCTCCTCTACCTGTTGTCAACACAACTGGTAACTCTCCATAATTTTGTTCATGCATCTCAGGCGCACGCACTTACGAGGTGGCAACAATAATGCCGCTTCTTAATTTTTTTCGGTTGCGCGCAATGCCACCTGATAGCAGAACGCATTACAAACGTGAGCTTTTGGCATGGGCATTTCTTCCGATGATGATGGGCGCCATTGAAGGGGGTGTTGTTGGTGTTCTCACAAAGCGACTCTTCACCGGTGAAGTTGATGAAACGATGCTCGACTGGGCGGTAGCTGCGCTTGCAGCAGCGCAAGGTTTTGCAAACATCTCAAGTTTTATCTGGGCGGGTGTTAGCCACGGCAAAAATAAAATACGTTTTTTAACCATGCTTAAAATTGCCGTCGTCGTCATGATCGCTGCAGTTGCGTTTGTCCCTCGCACACCGATTGGTTTGCTCCTTCTTCTCGTTTGCGTCGTTGGTACACGTATTTGCTGGGCGGGCGTCGTCACTCTTCGATCAACAGTGTGGCAAGCCAACTATCCACGCGCGAACCGCGCCGATGTCGCGGGACGAATCGCAACCGTTCAAGCAATTATTCTTGCAAGTGTGGGCTTAGGTATCGGCGAGATGATGGATCAAAACGAAGAAGCATTTCGTTGGATCTATCCAGTCGCTGCAAGTTTTGGAATCATAGGCGCATGGATTTACTCCAAAATGCAAGTTACTGGGCACACAAAAATACTTGCAGACGAACGTTTGCAGCCCGAACTTGCAACCATGTATCCGTGGAAAACAATAGCACTGCTTAACGAAGACAGAGCCTTTTCCAAATATATGACTTGCCAATTCATCTTCGGTCTTGGCAACCTCATGCTCACCGCCCCACTCGTCGTTGTACTCGCGAACCAGTTTTCTTTTGATTATCTCGGTGAGATCCTCATTGTTTCCACAATTCCAATCATTCTCATGCCAATGAGCATCCCCTTGTGGTCAAAACTACTCAACCGCATGCACGTCATTCAATTTCGCGCAGTGCACAGTTGGGTGTTCGTCATATCTTCTATTTGTTTCGGTGTTAGCATTTTTTTCGGCAACACGCTCGGTCTCTGGATCGCAGCTGCAATCCGCGGCGTTGGTTTTGGTGGTGGTGTCCTTGCATGGAATCTCGGACACCAAGATTTTGCACCCGTTGAACAATCAAGCCGGTATATGGGTTTGCACGTGACTCTCACAGGAATCAGGGGACTTCTCGCGCCAGCCCTTGGAATGGGGCTCTACACCATGCTTCACGGAATGGGTGAAACAACGGGCGGGAGCGTTTTTTTCATCGGTGGTGCAATTTCTAGCGTTGGCGGAATTGGATTTTTACTACTTTCACGCACATCTCCTGATAAATCAGAGATATAAGGGCTAGAAAAAGGGCTCGGGGCAGAGTACAATCTGCGGCTCGCCCATGTTTCATGGGCAAAGTGAACCCCCGTTACTTGTGCTTTCAAGCATGTTGCTTGAACAAGATTTTCGGCTCACTCCAAGCAACTGCGTTTTGCGGCCACGCAGCCAAGATGAAAATGACCGCATCACACATGGTAGACCACAATCTCATAGCAGACCTCGGCATTGATTTGGCTGAGGCAGACGCTCTTATTCTCGCAGCACTTGGCGCTGAAGCGGCCGCAGGTGATCTTGACGCGATGAATCTCGCAGACGTTCAGGCGTACAAACCCGGAAACATTCTAAAGGGACGAATCGTTGGAAAAGCCGGCGATGACGCCGTTGTTGATGTTGGTTTGAAATCTGAAGGACTCGTTCACAAAAGTGAGTTCGACGATTGGGACACACTTGAGTCGGGCGGTGAAGTTGAAGTTGTTCTTGAAGAAATTGAAGACGAAAACGGCATTGTCAAACTTTCAAAACGAAAAGCTGATCGCATCCGCGGTTGGGAAAAAGTTCTCGAAACGCACAAGGAAGGCGACATCGTCGAAGGCATTGGACTTCGTCGAATCAAGGGCGGCATCCTCGTGGATATTGGCGTTCCTGCGTTCTTGCCTGCATCACAAATTGATGTTCGCAGACCAGCTGACGTTGCTCAATTTATGGGCAAAATTGTTCGCGCTGAAATTCTTAAGATAGACGAACCGCGACGCAACATCGTAATCAGCCGTCGAACACTTCTTGAAAATGAACGAAGTGAAGCGAAAGAACGATTGCTTAATACAATCAAACAAAACGACGTTGTCATCGGTCGAGTCACAAACGTCGCTGAGTTTGGTGCGTTTGTTGACCTTGGAGGCATCGACGGGCTACTCCATGTCACCGACATGAGTTGGGGTCGAATCAAACACCCAAGCGAGTTGTGCAAAGTTGGAGACGAAATTGAAGTCAAGGTACTTCGTGTTGACTTCGACAGTGAAAAGATTGCCCTTGGTTTAAAGCAAAAAGAAGCTTCGCCGTGGGAAGATATCGATGAACGATTCCCAATCAAAAGCCGCGTGACTGGTCGAGTTGTAAATCTCGTCAGCTACGGCGCATTTGTGCATCTTGAAGATGGCGTTGAGGGTCTTGTCCACGTTTCGGAAATGTCGTGGCGAAAACGAATCAATCATCCAAGTGAAGTTGTCCAACCAAACGATGAAATCGAAGTCATCGTGCTTGATATTGATAAAGAAAAGCACGAAATTTCACTTGGCATCAAGCAAGTCGAAGGAAACCCATGGGAAATCGTGGCGGAGATATATCCAATCGGAACAATCGTTTCTGGTGCTGTTCGCAACCTCACCAACTACGGTGCATTTGTTGAAATCGAACCAGGCATTGACGGCTTGCTTCACGTCAGCGATATTTCATGGACTGAAAAAATTGCCCATCCAAATGAAAAATACAAGAAGGGTGATATGACTGAATGCATGGTCTTGGAAATTGACCAAGACAAACAACGCATCAGCCTTGGCATTAAGCAAATGCACGAAGACCCATGGCAAACAGCAATTCCTGAAGCGTACAAGCCGGGCATGGTCGTCCATGGCAAGGTCACGAAGATCACAAACTTTGGTGTGTTCGTTGAGCTTGAAGATGGTTTAGAGGGTCTCCTTCACATTTCTGAATTGGCTGATCGCAAAGTTGATAGCCCACAAGAAATTGTTAAACCAGACCAAAATGTTGATGTCAAAATTCTCCGAGTTGATCTTGAAGAACGCAAAATTGGACTCAGTCTCAAGCGTGCTCAAGGTGATGATGACTCCACTGAAGAAGATTGGACACAACACATTGATAAAGGTGAGTCCCCTTCACGTGGTGGCATGGATGATCATGGTGCATTGGGTACTGATAAAATCGATCTGTAAAACCCACGCATTCATTAGTTGTTCACTTAAAGAAGACAGCCCGCCTATTCAGGCGGGCTGCTTTTCTCTTCTCTCCTCACGAGGTCATTACAGACCTAGCGTCTTCTTCCTTGCGTCTCTCAGCACAAAACCAAAAATGTCAATAACGTGAGAATGACGATCTTTCGTCTATGCCCAGTCCATTCAATGGCGCGCTTTGTGCATCGCATGCTCGTTCCTCTTCTCTAAAATATCAAATCAAGTAAATCAATCCCCCAACACCCACTACCATGCACACAAATACACCTATGGCAAGTCACCATCCAAAAAAATATCGCAGAAATCTATTTTCTAGACTGCATATTCCGATTCTTTTATGTTTTTGTACACATTTTTCATATGCAAATGACGTGGAAACAGCCCTACAAACCGTGAGAACGTGGGTGAACAGTGGAATGGTAGTATTAGGTGAGAGCGACACAACACCAGAAAATATTTCTGGTGTTTGTGTTGTTTTACGCAAAAACGGAGAACTTCTTGGCTATGGAGAAGCGTTTGGTGAACATGAATCCTTACTTGGTAACGCTGCAACAATTGCATTTGCAAAAGCCAAAAAACATCCGGTCATTCGTACACTTCCAGAAGATGTTCGGTCGTTTGCGTTTACTTCCATTGGAATTGAGATTGGTGTTGCAACCGAGTACACACCGATTCCTACGAAGAACCTTGACAAAGCGGCAAAACAAATCCAGCGCGGGGTTGATGGCATTGCGACTCGACGTGGAAACACTTGGGATTTTCGTTTCCCGTGTCAGATGCGTTTGTCGCCATTTAGAAGAACAGTGAACCATCTAGAAGGAATGTGTATTAAAGTTGGCGCCCCTGCTGCTGAAGTCATTGCACACCAACTTCCGGTTCAAGAAGACATCACGATCTATACAGTTGATTTTGCTTCTGCATATCAACACGCACATGGCGAACCAATTCGCGTGTTGTTCAGGGGAGATGAGCTGATCGCGCTACATGATTTGCAACAAACAGGGTTACAACCTGTTGCAGAATTACTTGCGTCTCATGTAATACGCTCAGTGTGGCCGCTTGAAGAACCAATTGGTATCTCGGGAACATACCTACCAGAAGTAAATCGCCTTGATGTTGTATTTGCACCAACTATTTCGCAAGCAATGACTGCCGAGGCGATATGGAAATATGCACAGTTACCAAATTGTGCACAAAAAGAAAATGCGCTTGTTGCGTACACTCGAATCATGAATGATCTCGCTGTTGTGAACGAGCACGAATCTCCCATTACCGGTGTTGCAGAACAATCGTTTGTCGTTCTTGCAAGCAGCGGCGAATCGTTGCTTTCAAAAGATGCCGTATCAATGATTCAAAGTTGCAAGAAAGATGTGATCGATGCTGCAAAAGCAATGGTTGGTGGTACACATATTCCTCAGAAGGCGCTCGCCCGTGGCGTTCTTTCTGCAGCAATTGCGACGCTTGCAAAACAAGACGAGGCGCTGTTACCGCTTGCTGAAAATACAATTCAAATCGCGCTTGCAACAACACCACAGCAAAGCATGGCTTCACTTATTCCGTGGATCATGAATGCAAGTGTTTCCATTCTTGACCTTGGAGGAACGGTCGATGTTGCTGCAATGAGAAAACTCCGCGATGTGAGTCTTTCCACGCAAATAACCGATGACTCCATTCCTGATTTACTCGGTGGATTTTCACTGCAAACAAAGTCTGGACCAGTTACCGATGCGAGAGGCATTCGCATGTTACCGATGCTTGCTAGTTTGTTGCCCGTTGAAAAGTTTACGCCACGCGGGGAACGTTCTACTGCACTCATTTCAATGCTTCTTGCAGCGCGGTACACATCGCAACTCACGACAACGCGTGAAAGGGCAAGTCGTTTTGCAAACCCAACAAAAGCAACAGGTGGTGTTCGTTCATCTGTTTGGGATGCCATAATGAAGCCAGAAGCAACTGCAATGGCTCTTATTGGAATTACAGAGGCAATTCATGCATTAAATCTTGTCGCCCAAGGACAATAGGCGTATACTCGGGCATGCGGTTTTTAATGAGATCTCTTGTTTTAGTTCCCCTGCTCTTGTGTAGCGTGTTATTTTCAGCACCGGATTCAACCAAATACGCGCACGCAAAGATACTCGGAAAACTTTTATATACCGACATGTCGGTGTCGTGGGACGAACAACCTGTTTCTGATGTACTCCATCAGTTTCAACGCGATCTTGACATTGACATGTTTGTGTTTTGGAAATCAAAGGATAAAGATGGCATCGATAAGAATACTTCTATCACGCTTAAACTTACCAATCAACCTGCGGTTGTCGTTCTAGAACGCATCATTGAAAAACTCAATAATGCTGCACCTACTGCATGGCAACTTCGTGACTCCATGTTAGAGATCGGCTTCAAGGAACAGTTCACCAATGGAAGTGCGATGGAATTGCGGACGTATGACGTAATGAACCTGTTGTTTACAATTCGTGATTTTGACAATGCTCCAATCATGGGAACAACTGGCGGTGGTGGTGTGAACTTTGGTGGACCAGCAAATGATCCAGATCGTTTAACAAAAGATGAAGAAGTAGAAAAACTGATTAGTACAATTACAGATTTTGTTGAATCAGAACAATGGAAAGTGCACGGTGGAAATTGCACCATTCGTTTCTATAAAGGTTCACTGCTTGTCAAAGCACCCGATTTTGTGCATCGCCAGTTAGGTGGATATTCCTTTTCGCCACTTCGTCCAAAAAACATGAAAACACGCACTATTAACTTTTCTGGTGGCAACACGTCCGTCCGTCTCCCCCGCGTCCCTAATATCCATTGACTGGGAGACTGAGGGTGCAACATCGCACAAGGTTATTTCTCTGAACCTTGGGTTTGACCTAACACCCAGTGATCAAACCATGCTTTATCCCATTCCATTTTTGCTTTTCGGTGAGACATTTTAGAAAGACCATGGCCGGTACCGGGATAGATCACAAGCTGCGTCGGTACATCAAGATAATCATGCAAAGCGCGAAAGATCGCTTTTGATTGTTCTGCGGGAACGCGGGCGTCTCCCTCGCCAACATGAATAATGGTTGGAGTTGTAATATGATCTGCTTCAAACAGTGGAGACATTCGGCGAAGTTCAGCGGGTACTTCCCAAGGCAAACCCTTTGCGTAATTCACAACGTGTCCGGGCGTATCTTCAATCGACCACTGCATGGTTTGGTCGAACACTCCCGCCCCGCTACTTGCTGCCTTAAAGCGATCGGTTTTTGCAATCAAACAATTCGTGAGGTACCCGCCATTGGACCAACCACCAACTGCAAGTTTGTCGGGGTCTGCAATACCTCGTTCAATCATTACATCAACACCATCAAGAATGTCTTGTACTTCAATGTCATTTTCTCGACCCACAAGGTCAGTTAGAAATGTATCGCCGTACCCCGTTGAACCACGATAGTTAGGGCTAAACACTGCCCAGCCGTCTGAAGAAAACAATCCGCGTCCATACATTGAAATGGATAACGCAGCTGTTCTTGCAGAAGTTGGTCCGCCATGCAAATCCACATACATTGGGAGTGGTGCATCTTTACCTATTGTAAATCCCTTCGGTAATTCCAAAACGCCTTCAATTGTCGTTCCATCTTGCGCAGTCCAACGGACTGTTTGTATAGAAGGAAGATCCCAGCCGGCGATATGAGTATTTGGATTTGCAACAACAGTAACCATGTTTGAATCAATGCTCGCTAGAACAACGCTAGACAAAGTGACGGAAGAACCTACGACAGCGGCGATTTGTTTCGTGTTTCCTGCAACACTAAAGTCCCAGCAAATCAAATTGTTTGTAATCAACTCGGTAGTCTCGCCTTGCTTGGCGTACCCAACGTTAGAAACTTGAAGAAGCGGGCGTGTTGTGCCCTGTTCGGCGATGTACAACAAGTCGTGCGAGTTTGGAATCCAAACTGGACTAGAGCCGAGCGACACTTCATCTTTTCGTTCGACTTGATGTAATATTGTTTTTGCATCACCGAACGTTGCGACAAACATATTCCGTGGAAAACCATCAAAGTCTACAGCGAACAACAAACGAGAACCGTCACTTGACCAATCTGGTGATTCAACCCAACCGTACGGGGAAGGCGCGTCTGCCCTCCAGAGCGTGTCATCAAGAAGTACAGTTTTCTTGGTTTCAATATGATAGATACCAATATCCGACCAACCTTCGTTAGTAATCAACCGTGTATCTGGAGTTGTCACAGTTGCAATTTTTGTACCATCTGGGGAAAGTGAAAAATCAACGATCACCTTGTCTTCGTCCCACAATTTATCGTGTTTCCAAGTTGTAAGATCTAACACCCATATTTCAGAGTAATCAACAATGCCATGTCCATATTCAACATCATCGTGCTCTTTACGAAGCGACTTCCACGCATCGTCAACTTGAGTTTCATCACTCAGCATGTAATAGACGCGTGAACCATCTTCGCTTAACTGCCAATCTTCAATGCCGCCAACCAACCGTGTCACTGCCATCAATTGCGTGCCATCTGGTTTGATTCGCCAAAGTTGTTTTTTGCCGTTGCGTGGAAGATCGTCACCTTTACTTCCTCTTCTCGAAGAAAAATATAGCCAAGTATCAGTGTTTCCCCATTGCATTGAGCCGTCATTCGCTTCATCAAAAGTTAAACGAAGAGGCTCGCCATCACCTACATCAGTTTGAGCAATCCAAACATCGTAATTTCTCCGATCAAGATCCTCGTTCCACCGCCCTTCCGTCCAAGCAACGTACTCCCCAGTTGGAGAGATCGAACAACTCGAAACATACGAAGTCGAAAAGTAATCTTCGGGTGTGATTTGTGTACATACGCACAATGCGATTTCTAAAAACATGAAGTTTTCCTCTGCTTAATCGTGGCGGAGTGCCACGATTGGATCTTGCTTGCTTGCAATAATTGCGGGATAAATACCAAATACAAGTCCAGTTCCCGCAGCAACAAGGAATGAAACAATAATTGACCAGACCGTCACTTGCGTTTCCAACCCAGCACCAATGTCCGCAACGCCACTGAGCCACGGAAGTTTAAACAACAGTTCTAAAATTGTTTCGAGACCAACTGAAATTCCCACACCAACAACGATACCAAGTAAACCGCCAACAGCACTCAAACTGCCTGTCTCAACAAGAAACTGCGCGGCAATATCTCGCCTCGTTGCGCCAACTGCTCTTCGAATACCAATTTCTCGTGTTCGTTCAACGACTGTCGCAAGCATAATGTTCATGATGCCAATGCCGCCAACAAGCAAACTAATCGCTGCAATCGCGGTAAGTAAAATATTCATTGTTGCGGTGGTTCTTCGTACATTTTCAAGCAATTCCCACGGAACGATCACTTCGATGTCCTTTAATCCCGGATGACCGACGCTCATGATTTGCCTTATGTGTTCCGCCATTGGAATCACTTCATCGGTTGATGGAGCGGTGAGGTAAATTTCAGAAACCTCTACCTCTTCGCCACTAAACGAACCTGCTTGCCTTCGTACAACGGTATCGCCAAACTCAAGACGCGAAGTTGTCATCGGAATGTGTACATCTTTATTGAAATCACGACCAACAAGCGCTGAGCCCGTTCCACCAGCAAGCCCAACAGGATTTAAAACTCCAACAATCGTAAAAACTCTTGTATCTATTCGTAGTTTCTGACCAATTGGGTCAGTAAGCGGAAAAAACTGCTTCGCTATCTCAAACCCAATCACGGCAATTGGTGCGCTGCGAAGTAAATCCTCTTCGACCAAATATCTACCGCCCTCCTGCACACTCAGGTTCGCTGCATTTTTAAGTTCAGGAGTTGTTCCAAAGGTTTGACTTGTTGTACGAAGTGCACCCCTTGCTATTTCAGAGCCAACTGTTTTGAGCGGAACAATCATATCAGCTTCAACAAATTTGTGAAGTCGACGTTCATCCGCGCGAGTAATACCGAATTTTGCAACAAAAGATCTTCGTTGCGAGCCAACATCTTTCGACTCTGGGGGCCGCTGCGACCTGACAATAATGTTTGTTGCGCCAAGAGATTCGATTGCACGCAACGCAGCTTGCTTGTTCCCTTCACCAATTGAAACCATAACGATCACTGCAGCAACACCTAGAATAATTCCAAGACTCGTGAGTACAGAACGGAGTGCGTGAAGGCGAAGACTCTTTAAGCCTAGATAAATTGTTTCGAATGTAAGATTCATGGTGCCATCAATGGTTCTGGTGAGTCTGGTTTAAAAGCGATCGGCACTTCAACAAAAAATGATGCGCCTTCTCCTGTTTTTGATTCTACCCAAACTTCTGCTCTAAGCAACTCTGCAAGTTCGCGGCAGATTGCAAGACCTAACCCTGTCCCTTGGTGCTCCTTCGTGTGCGAAGCATCAACCTGTCTAAATTTTTCAAAAACCATCTCAATCATATCTTCGGGGATTCCGGGACCATGATCTGAAACAGTAATTCTTACCGCCAACGTTTGGTCCGGTCGTTTAATTTGCTCTGCAATAATATCAATTGATCCTCTCTGAGGGCTAAATTTAATCGCGTTCGAGAGATAGTTGTAGAGAATTTGCTGTAGTTTCCCAGGATCTGTTTCTATGCGCTGTAGTGTATTGACAATGTGAACATCCACGTTGAGCATCGAAATTTTCGCCTGCGGGCGCATGATCCCGACGAGACCTTCAAGTAAATCTTCCACGCTGGTCTTTTCAAGATTTACTTCCATTCGACCTGCTTCAATTTTCGCCATGTCTAAAAGTTCGTTGATCATGTCGAGTAACGAACGACCGCTTGTCAAGATATTATTGATATACCGAACTCGCTTTTCATCATTAGATTCTGTTGTTGGTCCCATGCCTTGTAACAAGTCTGCAAATCCAATGATTGAATTGAGTGGTGTGCGGAGCTCGTGACTTACGTTCGCCAAAAATTCGTTTTTCAATCGTCCCGATTCAAAAAGCCCGACATTATCTGATGCAAGTTCTTCTACTTTCAAGTCAAGAGATTCGTTAAGAAGATTGAGTTTATCTCGATCAGATTCCATTTGGTCGAGCATTTCATTAAAGGCAATAGCAAGTTCTTCAAACTCATCACCAGTTGCAAGTTGGGAACGTGCACGCAAATCACCCGTTTGGACTCGCTCAGAAACTCGCCTTAGTTTCCGCACGGGTGAAAAGACTAGTCGGGTAAGAATAAGATGAAAAGCAAGAAGCGAAAACAAAAATCCAGATATTCCTGCCGCAATCAACCATGTCAGCATCACGAGTCGTTGTCTTTTTGCGAACGTTGTATCAAGCCGAACAATGAGAATCGCTTCAAGTGGATCTGAAAGAGACGGAACTGATACACCACTCTTAAATGTGGTTATGCCCGTATGTTCTATCGCTCTACACTGTGATTCTGTGATTGCCCGAGCGTATAAAAAATACTGATATTGATCACGATCATGCGCATCAGTAAACTTTATTGCTGCGGTCGTTTCAAATATTTTTTTTGCACGGCTCTCAAAACTTTTTGCGTCATCCTCGATGTTTATTACATAAAGCAAACGAATATTTAATGAGGCATCGTCGTCGTCTGATGAACCAAATTCTTCTCTTGACAACAACCATTCGTCAGCGAGTTGCTTGGCGAGTTCCTCTTGATAATTATGGACAAGTTCGGCTGTTCCTGTCCATGGAATAACCAACGTCACAACGAATATGACGACCATAACAGCGCCAAAAATAGCGAGACATTTGTTTGCAAGGCTCAGACGAGATCCCATACCACCCAAGATACACCCCCACTATCCACCTGTGGGTCGCGACCATTCCCAATGTTTAGACTTCTCTAGGGCTGTTGCTGATTGTTTGATACATCGAAGACAAATAGTTGCCTCTGGGTCGATTTTACTGTGCCACGAGAGTTGGTCTCGCAATTCAAGGCACATCCTGCACTTCCAATGTACTGGTTCACCCTTGTCACCAAGGACAATATCCGTAAACGCCTGCGTCAAGCATGATCCACACACAATACTGCCACGATGCCCTTCGATACAAGGGTCTCCGAGACTCCATGCGGCTCGCTGGCAATAGTCACAGAGGATGTCCTCTGGTTGTACATCGTTTTCATTGATACCTGCGCGGTGCATTTTATATTTTCCTCAGTGTCATTGCGTGAAATGGTCGCCCTTCACGGCGGTACTTACGCTCAAAATTAGTTCCAGTCAGTTCACCTTCTAAGGCAGAATCAACGCCTTCAAATGAAGTGCGTTGAAACAACTCCGATTGCTTTTTGATGTGCGCTTCACACCACGACCATAAATCATCATGATCGGTCACAATTCGAAGTTCGCCTCCAAGTTTTAGAACGCGGTGAAATGTTTGCAACGTGTCATCTTGAACAACCCGCCGTTTATTGTGCCGCTTCTTCGGCCATGGGTCACTGAAGTACAAATGGATCACTTCTGCAACGCGGTCCTCACACCAATATTTTAAAAACTCGGTGGCATCTCCGTACACCATGCGAACGCACTTGCGACCATTACGGTGCAAACGATCCGCTCCGTACCGATAAAACTCTGCCGCCCATTCAAATCCTAGAAAGTTCGTCTCTGGTTGCAATTCTGATTGTTGGAGAAGAAACGTGCCCTTTCCAGAACCGATTTCAATTTCAAGTGGATTAGATTTGTCACCAAACCAATTTCTGGGGTCGATGCGACCTTCATCAGCAGGCGGCAGTTCACGCATGTCGATGCCAACCTCGCCAACGTCAAACGTTCTGCCTCTTGATAATCCGAAACTCACGCGCCAGCCACACCTGCGCCGCCACTTGCAGCAGCAGCCTGTTGTGCATCTGCCGCAGATTGCGCTGCTGGACCACCAAGTGAACTGCCACGAACCGAAACAACCGAAGGTATTCCTGTTCCATATCCCTTCAGTTCATTTTCCCAAACCTGCTTTCCCGTCAACGGGTCGAGGCAATACACATATCCTCGAACTGAAACCACAAGTCGATCGCCATCAAGCAAAATCGCAGCGTATCCCGAACCTTTTGTAGCTTTCCAATCCCAGACAGTTTTCCCTGAGTAACGATCAAGTGCAATCACTTGTTTGTTAAAACCAGTGAATACAAGATCATTGATCGTGTTCTGATTAGTCATAATCTGTAATCTCTGCAAGCCATACACCCATCGCCTCGAGCGCTTCGGGCTCAAAGGTGGTTTCGATTTGCCCATACTCTGCGATTCCGCCAGTAGTTGCTCGCTGGAATAAATGATTCAGACCATCAAACTCGACTACTGTAATTTGTCCGCCTGCATTTGTAATTGTTTTTTCAATCGCGGGCAAATTTTGCGAAGATGAAACTTGCGTGTCCAACGTTCCGTTCATCGCAAGCACTGGGCACGTCACTTGCGCAAGCACTGGAGCAGGATCATAAAACAGGAACCATTGAAACCACGGTGTTTCAAATTGTGCTAACCCGCCATCAGTCATTTCATTGAATTCAACAGGTGTGACTGTCATTCCTTGTGATTGAAGTTGCATATCGACAAGTTCCATCATCGATGCTCGAATTTCTAACGCGTTTGCATCTGACTCGTACAACTCGTAGATGTTCATCGAAGCGTTCACAACCCTGTCGATAATCTCTTGGTCTGTGCCGGTTGCTTCCATAAGCATCGCTGCTTGTACCGGCATGAGTTCATATCCTGGAACACCGGGGCCAGCAAGCATTACAACAAACGCTAGTTTTTCATCATCAAGAGCAACGAGCGGACCAATGATGCCACCCTCACTGTGTCCGATGACGCCAACTCGAAATGGATCGATGTTTGGTTGCCATCGTGCTGCCTCAACCATGACCTTTACATCTGTAGCAAAATCTACCGAGGTTGCATCTTTAAGTGTTTCCATATCTTCAACAACCGAACCACCAACGCCGCGATCATCGAATCGCAGCACAGCGATCCCTTCACGTGTGAGGTAATCTGCAATCACCAAGAATGGCTTATGCCCCATAAGTGTTTCGTCACGATCTTGCAGGCCAGAACCAGTAATCATCACGGCGCACGCGAAGGGCCCCTCTCCGTTTGGAACAGTGAGTGTTCCTGCAAGTGTATGCCCATCAGGGTGTAGTGCTGTAATCTCAGTCGTCGAGTATGGAAACGGCCCAACGGGCATCTGCGTTCGTACAAGTTCGGGTGCTACATCAACGCGGACGAAATCGATTGGGAATGACATTCCTCCCTGATCCATTTGACCTTGTAGCATTGTGAAGTTGTCGTTTTCTTTTACAGTAAACACAAGACCAGCTTGCGCAAGCTCTGCGACAAGGTGCGCATCCTTGTTGTAGGTTGCTTCAATTGGGATATCTGTTGCGCCTTGGGTGGGAACTGTCATATAAATGAATGTTCCTTCATCGGTTTCGCTCACACCAAGTGACATCTCTAGTGGGCCAAGTGTTGGCACTTCGATCGCGCCCGAATAAATCCTCAATTCATCACCTGCGAACGCTGCGCACGAAATCATCAACAGCCAGATCATCATTTGGCTAACACATTTTTTCAACATCACTGTCTCCTTACTGGGGTTGCTCTGGGCTGGATTCTATCTCGACGCGCCGTGCGTCTGCCCAAAGATCCTCAAGATCATAGTATGCCCGAAGCTGCGGTTCAAATAGGTGTGCCACAACCGTTACAAAATCCGTCACAATCCACGTTGCACCCGTGTCAACGCTCTTTCTGAACGCGGGCAGACCCGCTTCCTTGCCAAGATCAACAAGCTCGCTGGCAACCGACTTCATTTGTCGGTCACTGGTACCTGTACCGATCAACACAAAATCGCACACTTGACTGACAGTTGACACATCAAGTAAAACAACATCATCACAGTGTCGGTCAATAAGTAAACGGGCTGCTGACGCTGCGAATGCAGCGGCAGCAGCCGTTTGAATTTCTAACTTCTGTTGTGACACTTACAGTCCCAATGCCCCAGCAACTACTGGCCCAAAGTTCACTACAAGACCAGCAAACACAACTGACACAATTGCGATCAGTTTAATCAAAATGTTCAACGCAGGACCAGATGTATCTTTAAATGGATCGCCAACAGTATCACCAACAACACTTGCTTTGTGTGCGTCAGATCCCTTACCGCCATGCATCCCTGATTCAATGTACTTCTTCGCGTTATCCCAAGCACCGCCAGCGTTTGCCATGAAGATTGCAACAGCAAATCCACTTGTCAAACCACCAACGAGTAGTCCCATTACGCCGCCAACCCCAAGAAGAAGCCCGACAACAATTGGTACTCCGATCGCAAGGATCGCTGGTAAAACCATTTCTCTTTGTGCACTCGCTGTTGAAATATCAACACAACTGCCATAGTCAGGATACGCAGTACCATCAACCATCGTTTGCTCTTTTGGCCAATTCATCGGATCAGAAATTTCATCATCGCTCATGCCGTTTGCTTTAAACGCTTTCTTCATCACACCAAATTGGCGGCGGCATTCGTTCATCATTTCGTATGCTGCTCGACCAACGGCGTTCATTGTCAAAGCACAGAATACAAATGCAAGCATCACGCCCAAGAAAATTCCGCCAAGAACTTTTGGATTCATAATTGAAACATCGTAGTACGTCAATAATTGCTTAATTGTTGCACTCTTCGTTGGTGCAATTGTAAATGCCATTTGGTGATCACCCACCTTGACCTGCACAGCGTGAGCGTTATCAATTTCGCTCCAGTTTAAATCAGCTTCAAGGGTTTCGTACGCATTTGGTGCAGCTTCAAACTGAGTTCTAACTGCATTGTTAGACAACATAAGTCCGCCGAATGCAACACCATCATTCACACCAATAATTTCGCCATTCCCAAGATATTTGATTGCGTCATTGGTCGTATCGGCTGCCATTACTGCGGCAACATCATGAGCAATCTTCTTGTCAAGACTTGTCTGAACAACTGAAACGTATGCAGCTAAGAGTGCGAGTGCTGTCAATGCGGCTGAACCGATTGCAAAACCTTTACCTGTAGCAGCAGTTGTGTTACCAAGTGAATCAAGCATGTCTGTGCGTTCGCGAACGATTGGTGGTTGACCAGTCATTTCAGCGTTGCCGCCCGCGTTGTCAGCGATTGGACCATACGCATCAGTTGCAAGTGTGATACCGAGCGTACTCAACATCCCAACAGCAGCAATGCCTACGCCATAAAGACCGAGTAGGAAGTTGTCGTTGCCGCCTGCAAAACTAAATGCAGAAATGATCGCAACAACAATCACGATCAATGGCGCCCATGTTGAAATCATGCCTTCAGCAATACCTGAAATGATCACTGTTGCAGCACCAGTTTCAGTTTGTTTCGCAATTCGCTGCGTTGGAGCGTGCTCGTATGAAGTGTAATACTCCGTTGCATACGCAATCACAAGACCCGCTACAAGGCCGGTGATAATTGAGAGCCATGGACCCGCCCACCAAATGTCTGTTCCATTGAATAAGTAGTAGAACAATCCACCACAAAGAACTGCAATCAAAAACGATGCAACGTACACACCTTTGTGCAAACCTTTTAGAAGTTCGCTGAAGCTCGCGTTTTCTTTTGCTCGAACAACGAAGACTCCAACGAGGGAACAGAAAATGCCAAGCCCAGCAAGCGCCATTGGAGCAATTGCCAATCGGAAACCGAGTTCAGTATTCTGCATGCCCATCGCAGCAGCAGCACCAAGTGCCATTGTTGCGAGTATCGAACCGTAATAACTTTCGTACAGGTCAGCACCCATGCCAGCGACATCGCCTACATTGTCACCAACATTGTCAGCAATAGTTGCTGGGTTTCGTGGATCATCTTCAGGAATTCCTGCTTCAACCTTACCAACGAGGTCAGCGCCAACGTCAGCAGCTTTCGTATAAACACCACCACCAACACGAGCAAACAATGCCTGTGTTGAAGCACCCATGCCGAATGTCAGCATGATTGATGTAATTTCAACGAGCTCTTTACCCGGCATCAATTTGTTCCAAACGTAGAACCAAACTGATGTATCAAGGAGTGCAAAACCAACAACAATGAGTCCCATGACTGCACCCGATCGGAATGCAACTTTAAGACCTGCGTTCAATGATTGTTTCGCGGCCCATGTTGTACGGGCAGATGCGTTTGTCGCCATTTTCATGCCGAACCAACCACATAAACCTGAGAACAACCCAGCGATTGGAACACCAACTGCTGACCAGACTGGCTGAATCCCTGCAAAACCAAGGGCTGCAAGAATCGCGATGAGAACAATAAAGACGACAAACACAACTTTGTATTGACGCTTGAGATATGCCATTGCGCCAGCACGAACGTGCTCAGCGATTTTGATCATCTCTGGTTCACCTTCACTTTGCGCCATCACACCTCTACTGAAGATGAAAGCCATGATAAGTGCAACGATTGCACCAACTGGTGCCAGGTAATACAGCATCCATGGATCTGATAAAGCTGATGGATCTGATGCTGTTGTTTCTTGAGCAAGCATGAGAAAGTTCATGTTGTTCGTCTCCTAATTTGAGTTTGCCCGACGTGGGCGTTACTTCGTTTCTGCCTAAGTGCGATTTCGGTAATCACACGCTCTCTGAAAAATTAAATCGCCGAGATGCGTTGCACTCGGCGCGTACTGTTCGTGTTCTAGTTTTTTGTTTGGCGTAAGCACTGCATGTGCTTATGAACGCCCTCGACCACCGCCGCCACCAGTGCCACCACCAGTGCCGCTAGCGCCACGAGCTGCTTTTGGAGGTGTGCGTTGAAGTTCAGGGTGCAATTCACGTTGGATCCGTGATTCAGTTCGTCTCTTAGCGCGGCGCTTGCGTTCCGATGGTTTTTCAAAATATTGACGCTTCTTCACATCTTTGATCAGATTTTCTTTTTCACAAAGTTTTTTGAAGCGGCGGAGCATCTGACTCGCAGATTCATTTTGCCGTGCTTTAATTCGTATTGCCATAAGTTCCTAAACCTTCCTTTAAATCAAGTATTGAGAGCCACGTATTATCATGTATTGTTGGCACCATTGCAAGGGGGAGAGGTGTTATTGCTAACTCTTTTGTTTTCAACCACTTGCAAGATTCTGAATAGGCGATATTCTGCCTCTACTATGGAGTTACTCGTCGACACGTGGAATGTGCTGCACCAGATGGGTGTTTTGCCCCCCGATCTTGCTGGATTAGAGGTCGGGGAACTCGCTCATTTACTCTCAAAAGGCCGTTGGGCTAGTGATCGAATCTCACTCATTTGCGATGGTACTCCCGGAAATAGTGGTTCTGCAACTGGTCGAAATGTTGAGATTGTATATACCGGTGGAACCAAATCTGCGGATCAAGAAATCATGGATCGCGTTGCTGTTTCATCAACTGCGAATCGAATTGTTGTTGTAACCAACGACCGAGAAATTATTCGATTCATCCGTGCAAAAGGTGCACAACAATTGGGGTCAGTTGAGTTCCTTGAAGCAGTTGCAGATGATCATCAACGACCAAACAAAAAAATCGTACGCAAGCCCTCCGGCTTGTCTCCGGAAAAAGCTGCAGCGTGGAAAGAAGAGTTTGGTTTCGATAGCGAGGACATGACAGACCTACACGAGGAAATCAAACATGTAGATATCCCTAAGCCAAAAACAGTTCCGACCCCAGAAGAAAAACCAAAAACAAAATCAAAAAAAATCGCAAAACCTCGGCTCCCTGCAGAGCCCGACCTTCCAGATGATCTCATCAACGAAGCCCGTCGACTTTCCGAATAAACTCACCCCCGAATAAACTCACCCCCGGTGAGTTTAATTTCGAAAACTATGGGATATACTAAGAACGTACCATGCACGAAACACCCATAAATACTGAATCAGTAATAATAAACCAACAATCATTTGGGCTCTTTGTTGCTGTTACGGGCATTCTTTCCATAACACTTCTGCTATGGCGGCTGTTTTTAGATCCAAGCGGAAGTACTGTTGAACTTATCGATTTCTTTGATATTGGAATTTGCGCTGTGTTTTTCTGGGATTTCCTGCGAAAACTTTTTACTGCAAAATCAAAATTAAAATATCTCGTGACGTGGGGTCCAATCGATTTGCTAGCATCTGTTCCAGCAATTTGGTTTGCTTCATCTCCCATTATTCATACCCTGAAATGGCCGCACGTCTTCCGAATTGTGCAAGGCATTCGCGCAATCAAAGCGATTCGCGCCATCCTTCTTGCAGTACATTCAAACAAAAGATCTACAATTGTAGTGCTGGGATTTCTCATTGCAGAAATTGCGGTCATTGGCTCTTGTTTTTCTGTGCTACATTTTGAATCACAAGATCCCACTGCAAATATAACGAACGCCGCCGATGTTCTGTGGTGGTCAATCGTCACGATGTCAACTGTTGGGTATGGTGACTATTACCCAGTAACAGTTGGGGGTCGTTTCACTGCAGCGTTGCTTATGTTTTGTGGTATTGGTCTCTTTGCAATGCTCGCTGGTGTCTTTGCAGATACTCTTAGATCAGCAACTATAGACATCGCAAAAAAAACAAAGAAATAATCTCACCCCCGAAAACTCACCCCCGAAAATATTCACCCCCCCCCCGAAAAAACTCACCCCCGGTGAGTTTATTTACGGTTGCAATCGTTCCCATGACCACACCCCGTCAGTACAGGTATATCGAACGCGGTCGTGCAAGCGACCGTCGTGCCCCTGCCAAAATTCAATTTCGTCAAGCGAAACACGGAACCCTCCCCAATGTTCGGGGCGTGGCACACTGCGACCAACCCACTTTGCCATCAGCGCCGCAACCTTTGCCATCAACACCGCTCGGCTTTTCAATGGTTGTGATTGGTGACTTGCCCATGCGCCAACTTGGCTTAGTTTTTGCCTTGTTGCAAAATACACATCCGATTCTTCCTCGCTCACTTTCGTAACCGTTCCTCGAATTCGAAGTTGCCGCTGGCTATCATCCCAATGAAACAACATCGCAGCGTGTGTGTTCTTTCCAAGATCTGACGCTTTTGGGCTGTCATAATTCGTATAAAAAACAGCCCCTTTTTCATCAAAACCTTTCAAAAGCACCATTCTTGTCGATGGCTTGCCCTCCGAATCAACTGTCGACAATGCAACTGCAAGCGGGTTTGGAGTGGCAAATGCAGCATCAGCCTCATCAAACCACTGCTGTGCAGGGGTAATTGGAGATTCGGATGGTGAATCAAAGTTCATTTGAAAAAAAGTCCTTAACGATACATGGTAGTATTGGGGTAGAATACACCCATGGGGAATCAGGGGGGCTTGGCGCTGCAACAACTGCGTAAAAGCCTAGTGGCGTCGACCTCGTGAAATGGAGGTTTGGTATGCACGAAAAACGAAATTTTGTTCTTGTACTCCTTGGAACAGCGAGTGTGCTTTGGGCAATTTGGGCGTGGACGATGTCTGGCGCTGATGGTGTAGGTTTTTCAAAAATTGTTTCTCTCATTTTTACACTCACAATTACCGGTTGTTTAATTTATGCCTTTAACATGGAAGATCAGTTACCCAATCGTCTGCAAGAAATTGTTGGTTCGCATTACTTCGAAGCAGATGGTGTTTGTTTGTTTCCACTAGTTCGAACATCGCAAAACGGTCCGGAGTTATCAATTTATTTTCAAAATAGATATGAAAACCCCGCTTCTGTGATCGTGCATCTTCGTCCAGCGCAACGATCGTTTACCGTTGTTGAAGGTGCAAGCGATGTACACATTGCATTTCGGGTTGGCGGTGGTGACGTTGGTGTTGTACATCAACCAATCACCGTGCCCGAAACATTACGCGGCGAAATTGTCAATGTACAGATGGTCGGTGTAAGCCATTATCCAAGAAGTCACGGCACTCGGTGGCGTCGAAACGAAGGTCGTCCATGTGGAACGATGGATGTTGACTGGGTTGGAAACGCAATGAAGATTGGCGCGCATGAAGTTGATGGAACAATCGAGCTCACCGATCCCGTCATGCTTCATCTTGCAATGCCTAAAAATATTGCGTGTCCTGAACCACGCGACCACTCTTGCAGGCAAGAAATCTTGTAAAAAAAGGTCGCTCCTTTGAGCGACCTTTTTTCTAAGTGTGTCTGAATAAATGTTACATCGTGTAGACAATGTCAAGTGCATTACCGAGACGTTCGTGCATATCTTCTAAATGCGATTGAGTATACACATCGAGTGAACCGTCGTTCTCAAGAATGTCTCCGAGTTGTTTATACAACTCACGTGTGTGGTACAACGCGATAGTTCGCACTGGTCTAAACATTCGCACACGACCGGTTGAAAGACCGATGAGACGGTCAGTCATTTCAGCTTGAAGATTACGACGCATTGATGAAATCATTGGTTCTCTGTTTGACCAGTCGCCATCTGTTTCGTCAATTCCTGAATAAATCGCATCCATCAAAGTATCAAAGATTTCAGCCATCGTAAGTGCATCTTCGTCGTCAGCAACGCGGTATTCATTGTCATATACCATGCCAAGTCGACTTGGAGCGAGAATTGATGAAAGCATCGAAGCTTGCAGACCAAGAATTCGATCGTGCACAGGCCACGTCGCTTCGCCACTGTCACCACCGCCGCCGTACCACTTATCAACATTAAAGTGTGCGAGCAGGTTTGGTGAAAGATCAAATGCATCTTCGTCAAAAATGTTTTCAACAACGAAGTTCAGTGCAGCACGTTGTTGTTCTGCAGGAACAACTGTAACTGGAGTGACATTTTCATCACCAAAGTCACCCTTCTTATTTCGATTTACAAACGCACCGCCGATCCAGTCAATCAACATCCCTGCTGAACCGGATTGCATGCGAAGCGTTGTTTCATATCCTCTTCGCGCCTTAGACCAACTGTCACCATCTTCAACATACGAGGTGAGTAGGTCTGCACGAAGTTTTTCAACAATTCGCATTTGATTTTGCGCGTATGTCAGTGGATCTTTACTAAAGTCGTACCGTTTCGCGAGTGGGTCAGGGCCACCTGTATCTTCATCAGTGAGATAAGCATGTTCTGGTTCGTTTGAACGCTTCAGAACATCATCTACCTTACCAAGTGTGTAACCATATTCAATCGCCCACACGTCGTATGGTCCAACGCCGATCATCGCGAAGTCACCCTGTACATCACCCGTTTCCATATTAAAGTTAACAGGGTTGTAATCCATAACTGATGCAGTAAATGGTTTCTTACCACGAATGTCTTCGGAGTTAATCTCTTCCATCGTGTACAAACCGGATGCTTTAAAGTTATGTCGCAAACCAAGCGTATGCCCTACTTCATGACAAACTAAACCAGAGATCAGTGGACCAATAAACCATTCTGGAATACCGTCAAGTTTATCGTCAGTTGCACGACCTGTAACATTTGGTGCACCCAATTCTACAAGGTCAAGTGCTTCGATACCGAGCCTTGCAAATGCCATTTGGCTTGCAAGTTGATACGCTGCTAAACAATGGTGGTCTTCGTCGCATAACCAATCAGCAATTTCTGCAAGGTCATCATCACCAGCAAGAATTGGATCGATCAGGGATTTTCCTGGGTCAGTATCGCCCGCTGCTTTGCGGCGATCGCGTTCTGCAAAAATACGCGCTTGTTCAATTGGACTTGCAGTTCGAATCCGCGGATCCCATTCTGGATAATCTTCAAGCCACTGAATATCAGAAGCAGTCAATGTTGCCATTGCTTCTTCTGCTTTGGGAATTTGTGAATACCAGCGCCAGTATGCTCGAATCCAACCGTCTGTTAGCACGATATCTGCATCAAGAATCTCACCTGTCATTGGATGTGCTCGTGATGGGCCGATTGCAGTTGCAATGTCATTGTTCAACCAACGAAGGAAGTTGTAACGAACATCTTCTGGATCTTTTTCCATATGCGCGCCAGTCGCTTCGTCTTGGTAATACACTTCGATTGCGGAATCGATGCCAATTTTTTCAAATGCATCATTCCAATACAACACGCCATCACGAACCCATCGCCGATACTTCACTGGAACTGTGTGTTCAACATAAAACACGATTGGTTTTTTGGGAGGACTAAGTGACAAACTTGAATCTCGTTTTTGGAGATCCCACCGGTTGATGTAATGCACCCACTTGTCTTCTTCGTGGGGCTGACCAAGGTCACGGAAGTCCGTTGTAAAAAAACCAACGCGTTCGTCTGCCTTGCGTGGTTCGTAAGAACCACGTTCTGGGACTTCACTAAATGAATAGTGAATTTGTTTGAAGTTTCCGCCACTAGTTGGCATTTCCAATGCAACTTCTAAGTTCTTTGGAAATGATTTTGCTGTTTTGATTGTTGTGAGTCTGCTATTTGCGCCGCGACCAACTGAACCAGCAATCTTCGAAGCGTTGCTGACAAGAAGGTAATCTAAATCAATCACTGGTTGACCATTTGGTCCAGTGGCAACGATTGGCACATCGATGATCACAGTATCTGTGAATATCGTGTCAACTGATTCTTGTGATGTTTTCGTTCCAGTTGATCGCACTGAAGTTTCTGGTGCAATGAACGCGATGCGGTCGTCGTATTTACGCAAGTAAATATATGACTCGTTGCCTTGTAATCCGGAGAAGACTACACCAGCCGATGGTGTCACTGCAACGAAAAATTTCTTGCGATCCCACCCACGTGGAAGTTCAAGGAGCATTTGGTTTTCTTTGTTATTTACCCAAAGACCAAAGAGGGCCTTCGATCCATCGGCAGTTGAAACAACTTCTTTAAAGCCCTCGTTGACTTCGTTGAATTGCTTCGGTTTTGCCAAACTTGGTGTAGTTGTGGTGGCGATGATGCCAAGGGCGAGTGCTGTGATTGTGATTTTGTTCTGGAACATGTAATAAAACTCCTAAAGTGCCTCTCTCCAATACGACTATGCATTGAAATTGTTCACGCTCTATATATGAACGTTCATGGCAGCATCGGCATTCCTTCTTGGTCACCTCAAACCTGCTGCGCGTAGAACCCATATTGTGGTTCTCGGACGTCCCCAAGTCAAAACAAAAACTTCAATTATTCAAGATTACTTACAGCGGCGGATTGTGCTTCTCTGAAGGCAGAAAACGCTGTTTTTACATCAATATCGCCCATCGCGAGCATTTGAGCAGCAAAAGTTGCAGCGTTGATCGCACCAGCGGTGCCAATTGCAAAGGTTGCAACTGGCATCCCTTTTGGCATTTGCACTGTTGAGAGGAGGGAATCGAGGCCATCGAGCGACCATGCCTGCATTGGGCAGCCCAATACGGGTTTTTCTGTGTGGGCTGCAACAACGCCAGCGAGATGCGCGGCGCCGCCAGCTGCACAGATAAATAGTTCGACACCGCGATTTTCAGCATCTGAGAGGTACTTTTGAAGCCGTTCTGGGTTTCGGTGCGCTGAGATTGCATTGCATTCATGCGTGATTCCGAACTTATGAAGGGTTTCACTCGCCTTTTTCATCGTAGGCCAGTCTGAGGCACTGCCCATGAGAACGCCAATTCGTGCGCCGTCTGTTGTTGTGTAATCAGCCATTCCCATATTCTACCTCAGAGTATTGCTCTGAGTATTCCTCCGAGTATTCCTCCGAGGCGTACACATAGCATGACACAGAGGTATGCTCCGAGGTGTACACAGAGCATGACACAGAGGTGTGCTCCGAGGCGTACACAGAGGTATGCTTCGAGTGGTACACAGAGGATGACACAGAGGATGACTCAGAGGTATGCTTCGAGGCGTACACAGAGCATTACACAGAGGATGACACAGAGGTATGCTTCGAGGCGTACACAGAGCATGGCACAGAGGCGTATGCAACATTCATTACAAAACTACATGTTTTTCGCGTTTTTTTCGCGTTTTTTTCGCATTATTTTAGCGGTTAGAATGGCGGGATGAACATTGCAGTACTAGGCGCAAGAGGGTCCGTTGGACGAGTTTGTATTGATGAACTCAAATCCCGAGGTATAAACGCCATTCCACTCCACAGAGACGAACGCATCCCTAGTGAGGCAAATGCCCTCATCGTTGCGGCACCAATCGAAACATCTGCATTCAACGGGCCACTTGTCGATTGCAGTGGTTCGATTCCAAACACCGCACTTTCACTCCCACCAATTCTTGAAACAAATCAAAAACAAAAACGTGTACCCAACTGCATGGCTTCGCTCATTGCGCAAGCGCTCGCTCCTTTGCATAAAGAATGCAACATCTCTTCAATCATCACAACAACAATGCAATCTGTTTCCGGCGCTGGTTGGCGAGGCGTCCAAGCACTTGAACAAAACGATACAACAGAATTGTTCGGCGGGGAACTTGTACACAACGTGTTGCCACATGAAAACCATGCGTATGAAGAACAAGTAATTAAAAAAGATTTGCACGAACTGTTTGGCTGCGAAGTAACTGCAACATCATTTCGCGTTCCAGTTGTTGTTGGCCATATTGCAAGTCTGCGGATCACAACCAAGCAACCAATCGATAAGCGAACATTGCCTGAATCAAAAAAGTATGACCCGCGAACAATGGAAAACAAAAGAGAGGTCTCAATCGGTCGCGTCCGCATCAATAAAAACACCGCAGACATTGTGGTCTGCGGTGATCAATTACTTTGCGGCACTGCGATTCCCGCGGTTGATTCAATCCTCGGCGCGTAATTTTGAAAGCACTGTAAAATCTTCAAGGGTTGTGACATCTTGATTCGAATCCGTTCCTGCAGCAACATCGCGTAGTAAACGACGCATGATTTTACCGCTTCTTGTTTTTGGAAGGGAATCCGTAAATTTCAATAAGTCTGGTTTTGCAATTGCTCCAATTTCATTCGCAACATGTGACCTGAGCACATCTTTCAATTCTTCGCTCGGTTCAAAACCTTTTGTCAGCGTGCAAAATGCTGCTATTCCAGTTCCTTTGATTTCGTGTGGAACTCCAACAACTGCAGCTTCAACAACTGATTCGTGACTTACCAACGATGATTCCACTTCCATTGTGCCTAGCCTGTGACCAGAAACATTTATCACATCATCAATTCGACCCATGATCCAAAAATTATCGTTCTCATCAATGCGCGCACTGTCACCAGCAAGATACATCCCGTCAACACGCTGAAAATACGTCTCAAGGAAGCGTTCGCGGTCGCCATAAATACCACGCAGTGTTGCTGGCCATGGTTTTCGAACGACCAAAAGTCCACCTGAATTTTTGTTTACTTCTGTTCCATCTTCGTTTACAACAGCTGCATCGATTCCAAAGAATGGTCGTGTACATGAACCCGGTGTTGTTGGTGTAGCGCCCGGAAGCGGAGTTAACATGTGCCCACCAGTTTCAGTTTGCCACCACGTATCTACAATCGGGCAGTTGTTTCCGCCAATTGTTTTTCGATACCACATCCATGCTTCAGGGTTGATTGGTTCACCAACTGTTCCAAGTACTTTTAAAGAACTTAAATCGTGTTTTTGTGGGTGCTCATCTCCCCACTTCATAAACGCACGAATCGCAGTTGGTGCAGTATAAAACTGTGTTACCTTGTGCCGCTCGACAATATCCCAAAAACGATCGCCCTCTGGAAAATTAGGTGCGCCTTCATACATAATCGTGGGGACACGGTTTGGTAACACGCCATAAATAATATAACTGTGCCCCGTAATCCAACCAATGTCAGCTGTGCACCAATAAACTTGATCGCAATCTGGTTTTAAATTGAAAACCCACTTTGATGTGAGATAAGTGTAAACCATATATCCGCCCGTAGTGTGAATAATGCCTTTTGGTTTTCCCGTTGAACCACTGGTGTACAACAAGAAAAGCATATCCTCGGAGTCCATTTGTTCGCACTGGCAATCTTCTTCTTGCAAATCAGTCAATTCGTGCCACCACTGGTCCCGACCTTCTACCCAAGTGATGTCATTGTTACACCGTTGCAATACAACAACTGTTTCGATATGACTTGTCAGTTCAGTCGCTGCATCAACGTTATCTTTCAACGGAACAATTTTCCCTCGCCGCCAAGATCCATCACATGTAATAACAATTTTACTTTTTGCATCTTCTACGCGATCGGCAATTGCTTGTGATGAAAAACCGCCAAAAATAACTGAGTGTGGCGCGCCAATTCGAGCACACGCAAGCGTTGCGATGGCAAGTTCTGGAACCATGCCCATGTAAATTGTGACAACGTCACCTTTTTTTACACCTTTCGATTTGAGAGCATTTGCAAACCGACAAACTTCTGCATGTAAATCGTGATAAGACAAGTTGCGAACTTCGGGCCCATCTTCCCCACAAGGTTCGCCTTCCCAAATAATCGCAGTGTCATCACCATGCCCCATTGCAATTTGTCTATCGATGCAATTGTGACATATATTTGTTTTCCCACCTGCAAACCATGTTGCGTCTGGGAAGTCGCCCTCTAAAACTGTGTCCCACCTTTCAAACCAATCAAGTTCGTCTGCAACAGATCCCCAAAATCCGTTTGGGTCTTCAATGGACCGTTCGTACATTTTGTTGTACGCATTCATTGAATCAATATATGCGCCGCCGATTATCGAATCAAAATTTTCGGGTGGATTAAACGTTCGGGTTTCGTGTAGGACAGATTCAATGTTGCTGTTTTCAGACATGACAAATCTCCATATGTACACCACATGATACGCTTCTACCGCCGTTTACGCCCCTTGCCTTTGCGACCATGTTTAGACTTTTTGTGGTTGCTTCTACCCTCTTTAAGGATTTGCCCTTTCTTGCGGCTTTTTTCTTTTTTACGATGTTCAACGGGTACCGGATCTGGATCAATGTCATCAATTGTTTTGTATGGCATTTCTGTTACTCGCAATTCCATTTGCCTTGTTGGCAAATCAATTGCAGAAATTTGCACGACAACTCTATCACCAACAGAAAGCACTTCACCTGAACGCTGCGCAACAATTCTTCCCGTTCCTTCCATCTTGACCCACTTATCGTTTCGTTTCGAGGAGCGTTTGATCATGTCAAACTTCGCCAATCCCTCAACGAGAAATTTTTCGAGTGAAACGAACATGCCCGTTCCAGAAAAACCGGTAATAATCGCATCAAATTCATTCCCAAGGTGGTGTTCATATAAAAATTGCATCACAAGGAATGTACGGAGAGATCGTTCTGCTTGCTCCGCATTTCGTTCTGTAGAAGAACAGTGGCTTCCCATCGCAATTAAGTTGCCTTCATCCAGAACGCGTGTGTCGTCACGAAGATGACCAAGCATGGATCGTCTGCTTTTTCCTCCGCCAATCGATCTGCCGTTGTCGGTGTGATAGAGATACGCTTCAAGCGCTCTGTGCACTAGCAAATCCGGGTACCGACGAATTGGGCTTGTAAAGTGCAGATAATGTTCACTTGCAAGTGCAAAGTGCCCAACTTCTGCTGGGCTATACGTTGCTTGCGAAAGTGTTCGTAACACGGCAAAGTGCACAGCACGAGACGCTGTACCTTCGGCGGTAATATTCAGAAGTTTTTGCAAATCAGCGCGAGTTGGTTCTTCTGAAATACCGACGCCTACCGAACGAGCAAACAAACGAAGTTCTTCAATGTCGCCGAATTTTGGTTCGGGGTGAATTCGCCGAAGCGCTGGAATTTCTATACCGTGAAATGTTCTTGCGACGGCCTCGTTTGCTTCCACCATGAACATTTCAATAACACGGTGTGTAAACGCATCGTCTTCTGGATGAGCGTCGATCACGTGACCGTCATCATCAAACTCGAGTTCTACTTCTGGAAGTTGCAATTCAATCATGCCATCACGCCGGCGACGAGCAAGTAGTTTTTTCGCAAGTGTGTTGGCAAGAGTCAGGGCTTCGATCAACTCTGGTGTATACGCACCTCCGGTTACAGATTGTTTTCTCGCTTCTTTTTCATCCCCATCAATCAACGCTTGGGCTTCCAAGTAGGTCAACCGTTTTGCGGAACAAATGACACTATTTCGAAGTCGGTGCGAAACAACTTTTCCTTTATTATCGAAACGAATAAAAACTGATTTTGCCCAGCGACGAACACCTTCTTGCAAAGAACAAACTCCGTTCGATAATACTTCTGGCAACATTGGAACAACATGACGTGGAAGATACACACTGTTTCCTCTTTCCCTTGCAGTATCATCAAGAGAACTTCCTAGGGTAACGAAACTCGCAACGTCAGCAATATGCACGCCAAGTTCCCACTCACCAGTTTCTGAATCAACGGTGATGTTGATTGCATCATCGAAGTCTTTTGCATTTGGGGGATCGATTGTAAAAATAAATGTATCAGTTAAATCTTCTCTGCCTGCATCTGATCCTTCTTCAAAAATTGTTGCGGCTTTTCGTGCTTCTTCTTTCGTGGCATCATCAAAATCTTCTGCGAGACCAAACGCAAGCATCACTGCTTGCGTTTCGACATCGGGCCTACCCGATTCACCAAGTACGCGCGTAATAACACCTTCACCGTAATAATCTTTTTCTGGAAAGTGCAGCATTTCAAAAACAATTTTGTCACCTGCTTTTGCATTCTTCGCACTTGGATCGCGAATAATGATTGGGTCGTGCAATTCGCGTCCATCTGGTTGTGCAAACCATGTATTTCCACGCTTAAAGAGTGAGCCCACGAAGTCCCCCCTTCCACGTTTCAGCACTTCGGTAATTCTTCCCGCAGGACCTTTGCCCTTCCAGTGATTGTTTTTGGAAACAACGACGCTTACCTTGTCCCCAGAAACAGCATCACCAGATGCGCCTGATGCAATGTATACATCTCCCTCTCGAAAAAGTTGGTCTGGGGTTACAAAACCAAATCCACGCTTGTTTGAACGGTATGTACCTGTAATCTCATCAGCTAAGGATGGCAAGCGAACACAATCATCGTTGCCTATTTCAATTAAACCCTCGGCAACGGCTTGCTTGATCGCTTCGTCAAATGCATTGCGATCCTCGGAATCGATTCGCAAATCGCGCGCGATCACTTTCGAAAGTGCTGGGCGATATGCGGTATGTTTAAGGTGGTCGAGTATTCGGTTTGAAAAACGTAATGGCATAATGGGAATGCTAACAGTTATGACTTGGGTTTCTTGCCATTCGAAGAAGAAGTTTTTTTAGATTCGGTCTTCTTCTCTTTCGGCTTAGACGATTCTTTTTCTGCCTTTGCAGCTTTTTTGTATGAATCGCTACGATAGTCTGTTTCGTAAAAACCACTTCCCTTAAACATAACGGCAGAGCCAGTACCAATCAGGCGCTTAAGTTTCAGTTTAGTGCAATCGGGGCATTTCTTTTTTACTGGCGCAGACATTTGCTGAAAAAGTTCAAACTCGTGCCCGCATCCATCACATCTATATTCATACGTTGGCATGATTAACCCCCAACAGATACCTTCGCTGGTTGAAGAACAATGTCGCCCAAACAAAAACCTGTTTGCATTAATGAAACAATGTGATCTGTTTCAATTCCTTCAACTTCTTGACGCATCATTGCTTCGTGCATTTGAGGATCAAATTCGTCTCCCTTTTCAGGAGTAATCGTAGAAACACCGCACTCAGCAAGACCTTTCATGAGTTCAGCGAGTGCCATTTGAAAACCCTGAATGACGGCTTCGTCTCCACCATGTGCAATTGCTAGATTCATTTGCTCTACTGATGGAAGTATTGAACGGACAACCCGAACCATGCCACTTTCAACAGCGCGCGCTTCATTTTCAATCGACCTTCTTTGATAATTTTTAAAATCTGCAAGCGCGCGTAATTTCGCTTCGTTCGCTTCATGCAATTCAAGGCGAAGTTGATCCTCAGGGCTCAGTTGCTGCACTTCTTCTTCAGCCACATCAACTTGTTGTTCGGGTTGCTCGGGGTGTTCAGTCATCATCTTTTGTTCCTTGCTTCAAGACCTGCCTGTGACAGCATCTTTTAGTTTGTCCCAAAATGAACCAGCTGGTTCATCGCCATCATGTACTGGAATATGTTCGGTGTCTGCGTATTCTGTCAACAATGTTCGCTGTTCATCTGTCAATTTTTCTGGCACTACAAGTCGCACGATAAGAACCAGATCACCACGCTTCCCCGTACGAAGACTTGGTAAGCCCGCGCCAGAAATTCTAAAAATCTCATTTGTTTGTGTTCCAGAAGGAATGTCTAAATCGTGTTCGCCATCAAGAGAATCAACCGTTATTGTCGCACCGAGTGCAAGTTGAGTAAAAGCAACGGGCACGATTTTTATTAAATGATCACCTTCTCGTTCAAAACGATCGTCTTCTTCAACTCGAACCACAACGTGGAGATCACCTTTGGTTCCAGAACCGTCCGGAGAAATTTCAGGTGATGGGGGTTCGCCCTCACCACCGACGCGAACTGCTTGACCGTTATGAATGCCTGCTGGAATTCGCACGCGTAAATTACGGTGCACTGGCGTTCGCCCTTGCCCGTGACAATCTTCACATTTTTCAGTAATCACTTTTCCCCTGCCACGACAAGCAGGGCACGCAGAAACCATTCTAAACATGCCGCCAAGACCAGCTTGCGCAACTTTTCCCTGACCTCCACAAGTTGTGCAGGTTGTTGGAGATGTCCCAGGCTTCGCACCACTTCCCGTGCATGTTTTGCACACATCAACACGGTCAAATTCAACTTCGCACTCTGTGCCTGTAAGTACATCGTCAAACGAAATCTGTACTTCAGTTTCTAAATCATAGCCGCGGCGTTGTCGAGGTCGTCCACCGCCAAAACCCCCACCACCTCGGCCACCAAGAATATCATTGAACATTGAAAAGATGTCTTCAACATTCATATTATTAAAGTCATGACCAGCGTGTCCGCGGCCTCGCAAACCTTCATGACCAAACTGATCATACGTTCGACGCTTACTTTCGTCAGACAACACTTCGTAGGCTTCGGCAGCCTCTTTGAAGTTACGTTCTGCTTCTTCATCACCTGGATTTCTATCTGGGTGAAACTTCATCGCAAGCCGTCGATAAGCGCGCTTAATCTCGTCACCATTCGCGGTGCGGGTAACTGTAAGTATTTCGTAATAGTCGCGTGTTACTGTCATAAAAATGAGCGGGCGCTGCCTAGAAGGCAGCGCCCAACTCCTAAAATTTCTTTAGAAAATCGCGTTCTCGATTGGATCTTCATCATCTTGAAGATCGGTAATCACAACATTTGTCGTCAACATCAAACCGGAAACAGAAGCAGCATTTTGAATTGCTGTACGAACAACAAGCGCGGGATCAATAATTCCAGCCTTGATCAAATCTTCGTACTCACGAGTCATTGCATTGAATCCAAATCCAGCCTTGCCTTCCTTGATTTTTTCAACTACGACATCACCATCATCACCACCGTTGGAAGCAATCAATGCTGCGGGCGCTTCAAGCGCACTTGCTAAAATATCGAAACCAAGTTTTGCATCACCTTTTGCGTTTTTGCGTGCTTTTTCAACGGCTTCGATTGCACGAATGTATGCAACGCCACCACCAGCGACGTAGCCTTCTTGTGCTGCAGCACGAGTCGCAGCAAGTGCGTCATCAACACGATCCTTGCGTTCCTTCATTTCTACTTCGCTACCACCTCCAACTTGGATAACAGCAACACCGCCAGTGAGTTTTGCGAGACGCTCTTGTAACTTTTCTTTGTCGTAGTCACTTGTTGATCGCTCAATTTGTGCATTGATTTGACCAACCCGCGCTTCGATGTCTTTCTTCTTGCCACCACCACGAACAATTGTTGTTCCATCTTTTGTCACAACAATTCGTTTGGCTGAACCAAGTTCGTTCAATTCAACGTCTTCGAGGCTTCGACCAAGATCTTCTGAGAAGAAAGTACCGCCAGTAAGTGCTGCAATATCTCCAAGCATTGCTTTGCGTCGATCTCCAAAGCCTGGGGCTTTCACAGCACAGATTTTCAATGATCCACGCAAACGATTGATTACTAAGGCAGCGAGAGCTTCGTTCTCAATGTCTTCCGCAATCAAAAGTAATGGCTTGCTTGATGCAGCAATTTTATTCAAAAGTGGCAGTAAATCTGCAAGGTTCGAGATCTTCTTTTCATAAATCAGAATATCGCAATCTTCAAGAATACATTCCGAAGTTTTTGGATCAGTCATGAAGTACGGACTCAAGAAACCCTTGTCAAACGCCATACCTTCGACGTATTCAATTGTCGTATCTGCGGTTTTGCCTTCTTCTACTTCTACGACACCATCGCCGCCAACCTTATCGATCGCCTCAGCGATAATGCTGCCGATTGCTTCGTCATGGTTTGCGGAAACCGTCGCAACTTTTTTCAGATCTTCGTAGCCTTTGCACTTCTTTGACGTTTCGTCAACAGCGGCAGTTGCAAATTTTGCTGCAGCCGAGATGCCACGTTGCACAATGACTGGGTTTGCCCCAACAGCAATGTGCCTCAGTCCATTTCTAAAAATAGATTCTGCCAAAACGGTAGCACTTGTCGTGCCATCGCCAGCAACGTCTGCTGTTTTCTTTGCAACTTGGTGCAACATTTTTGCGCCCATGTTTTCGAATTGCTCGGGGAGATCAATTTCCTTCGCAACTGAAACTCCGTCCTTCGTTACAGAAGGTCCGCCGTACGATTTTTGTACAACGACGTTCCGTCCCGCAGGGCCTAACGTAAGACCAACTGCTTTAGTCATTTTTTGGATGCCCGCAAGAAACTCTTCGTGCGCGGCGGAATCAAATTTCATTTGTTTAGCTGTCATAATGTTCTCTATTTTGTAAGAGGTGTAATTAGTTTTGGATCAAACCCAATAATTCACTTTCGCGAACAATGAGGTGTGACTTGCCCTTAATTTCAATTTCAGTACCTGAGTATTTCCCAAAAACAACCGTGTCACCCTTTTTGACTGACATGGTGGCTCGTTCGCCGCTGTCAAGAAGTTTGCCTGGTCCAGTCGCGATGACCTTGCCTTGCATTGGTTTTTCTGCAGCAGATTCAGGTAAAAATATACCTGACGCAGTTTTGGTTTCTCTTTCGAGTGGTTGAATTAAAATTCTGTCTTCTAGTGGTTTTACTGCCATGATGGCCTCCATACTTGTTTCTTAAATAATTAGTTTTCGATTAAAAGCCCATGCCTGGCATGCCGCCCATTCCTGGCATTCCACCCATACCGCCCATGCCACCCATGCCGCCCATAGGATCCATGCCGCCGCCAGCGGGCACTGCTTCTTCCTCTTCGGGTTGACTGGTGATGATGCAATCTGTTGACAACATCAAACTCGCAACGGATGCAGCGTTTTGCAACGCGCAACGGTCTACTTTTGCGGGTGTCATAACACCGTCTGCAAGTAAGTCGCCATATTCGAGCGTCAAAGCGTTGAATCCGTGACTGCCTTTTTGTTCGGAAACTTTTGCAACGACGACACTGCCTTTTGCACCTGCGTTATCTGCAATTGTTCGAAGCGGGACAACAAGTGCATCAGCGATTACATCGACGCCAATTTTTTCATCACCCTTCGCAGCCTTGCGTGCTTTATCGAGTGCTGGAATAGCACGAATGAAACTCACACCGCCGCCTGGAACAACACCCTCGTCAATTGCAGCACGCGTTGCATGCAATGCATCTTCAACACGAGCCTTGCGTTCCTTCAATTCGGCTTCAGTTGCAGCACCTACGTTGATTTGTGCGATACCGCCTGCAAGTTTCGCGAGCCGTTCTTGTAATTTTTCGCAATCATAATCTGATGTGCTGTTTGATATTTCATCACGAATTCGTGCAATTCTGCCCTGAATGTCTGCTGTTGTTCCAGCGCCTTCCATGATGATCGTATTGTTATTTGTAACTTCGACTTTCTTCGCTTGACCGAGTTGGCCGAGGCTTAGTTTTTCGATATCCAAACCAAGATCCTTCATGATCGCTTCGCCACCAGTGAGAACTGCAATGTCTTCGAGCATTGCTTTACGCCGATCGCCATACCCCGGAGCTTTCACGGCAACAACCTGTAAAACACCGCGAAGTTTATTAATCACGAGTGTAGAGAGTGCTTCACCCGTGACATCTTCTGCAATGATGAGAAGTGGGCGTTTTGATTCCATCACTTTTTCAAGGAGTGGAACGATTTGTTTTGCTGAATCAAGTTTGTCTTCATAAATAAGAACAAGTGGCTTGGTGAGCGTGACGGTCATGTTATCCATATCAGTCACGAAGTTTGGACTGAGGAACCCTCGGTCAAACTGCATGCCTTCGACAACATCAACTGTTGTATCAAGACTTTTGCCTTCTTCAACTGTGATCACGCCATCTTTTCCAACTTTGGAAAAAGCGTTTGCCATAATCTTGCCAACTTCTGGGTCGTTGTTTGCAGAGATTGTTGCGACAGCTTCAATGTTATTTTCAACTGATGTTGACATGTTACGAATTGATTCAGTAACAGTTTCAGTCGCCCTTCGAATACCGCGAACCAATGCGTTTGCATCAGTTCCAGCAGCGAGGTGCCGAAGTCCACTCTTGAAAATTGCTTCAGCAAGCACTGTTGCAGTCGTTGTGCCATCACCCGCGTCATCAGAAGTTTTTGAAGCAACTTCTTTTACAAGTTGTGCGCCTTGGTTTTCTATTTTGTCGCGAAGCTCAATTTCTTCAGCAACGGTCACGCCATCTTTGGTGACAGTTGGTCCACCCCAAGATTTATCCAACACAGCATTTCGGCCACGTGGTCCAAGGGTTGACTTGACTGCGGAGGCGAGTTTTTCTACGCCCTGCAACATCTTTTTTCGAGCTTCGACATCAAAGGCCAAATCTTTTGCGGCCATGGGTTTGTCTCCTGTTTGGTGCTTTTCGCCATTATTAGGGCAAAAAAACCTCTTCCTTTTCGATCACCACAGGCACGTTGCACCGCAGCACACCACTTATGGGTACAAATGCTGCGCCAAAATAGAGCCCAACCCCACCTTTAGGTGCCCTTATTTCCGCAATCTCTTCTATTGGTGCTCGAAACACTGCCATGCTGGCAGATTTCACTAAAAATGACCCGCGATTACTCTTTGGGTTTAAGAAGTTGCCCGAGCGAGGGGGGCGGCGAGCATAGCGCCGACCGAATCCAAAAGGTATTGCGAATGAGGTACAGAAGACCCACGACTACAAGCGTAATGCTCAGAACCATAATGATCATGCCAAGGGTTGCGAGGTTGGAATCGTAAGATGAAATCGAAATAAGCGATCGACCTATGACTACAAAAACCAACGCGGCAAGAAGATCGTTCATGCGTTGGCGGCTTCCTTGCGCAAGGCGAAATTCACGGCTACGTTGACCGAGTCTTGGAACCAATCTTCGAAGACCGGTGAATATGATCCCAAGAGAAATTGCTGGAAGCAGCGAATCAAACAGAAGCGTAACGATAACCCCGTTGTCTATTCCACCAAGAAGAACCCACCTAGAAGCACCCATTAAAATTGCAAATGAAAGTAAACCTGAACCTGTGAGGGCAATCCCAAGTTTGCAACCTTGAATCAAACCGCAGCGACACATTCGCATAATTGGTATCAAAGAAACGAAAGCTATTCCTGCAAATGCCGATGAAACACAGATCCAAATTGGATCGTTAAGAGTGCAAATGGCATTTGGAATTGGTAAAGATTTCGGCGCGTTGCTCAGCAAAACTAAAACCGCGCATGCAACTGCAAGAAAAAGAAAAACGGAAATACAAACAAGTGCATTCCCTGTAGCGAGCGGGCGTTCGATCGGGGGAAGACGGCGCGCGGCAGGATCAACGGTATCAATAATTGTAAGACGGATTGGTTCTCCACATTCGGGACAGTTGCCATCGGCAGACAGTGATTTAAGGTCATACCCACACCGAGCGCAACTGAGTTGGCGGTTCACAACCATTTCCTGTAACTGATTTGCGATTGGTGATTCTTGGTTTAATTGCATGTTTCGGTGGATCTCGTGTTGGGTTGCACCTGATGGGTGTATACTCGTAATTCTACTATGGTCAAATCACAGCACAAACTTCAAGAATTGCAACGCAATATTGCGTCAGTGTACATGGGAAACGCGGGCGCTATCGACCGTGTGATCGTGGCACTTCTTGCAAGAGGACACATTTTAATCGAAGACGTTCCTGGAGTTGGAAAGACTGTATTGGCAAGTGCAGTGGCGAAATCGATCGATTGCTCGTTTGCCCGAATTCAATGTACGCCGGATTTACTTCCGAGTGATATCACTGGAATCAATATGTTCGACAGGACAAGTTCTGAATTTTCATTCCGTGCAGGTCCTGTCTTTAACAATATCATCGTTGCAGATGAAATTAACCGTACAACTCCAAGAACGCAATCAGCATTGTTAGAAGCAATGAGCGAAGCGGTTGTAACAGTTGATGGCGAAACTCGACCTTTGCCAGCGCCGTTTATGGTTATTGCAACACAGAACCCCTATGAGTTTGAGGGAACATACTTTCTTCCAGAAAATCAACTTGATCGTTTTTTAATGCGTATTAACTTGGGATATCCATCGCCAGAGGATGAACGGCGGGTGATTCGAAAACAACCTGCTAGAACCAGTTTAAAAACCCTAAAAACAGTCATGACTAGTGAAGAGGTTGTTGCGATGCAGCAACAAGTTGATGAGATAAAAATAAACGATGATCTTGTGGATTACATGATTGCAATTGCAAGTGCTACAAGGCAGGCTGAAGATTTACAGGTGGGCGTAAGCCCGCGCGGTGCGCTCGCACTTGCGCAAACTGCGCGTGCGACTGCCTTGTTAGAAGGTCGAGATTATTGCATTCCAGAAGATGTGGTTTCAAATGTATTGCCTGTTTGTTCACACAGAGTGGTTAGTCGTACATATATGCATGACGGTGACACAAATGCAACTCGTCGCATCATGCAGCAAGTACTTGAAACAGTACCAAGCCCAGCGTAACAATAAACGACCCGCAGATCTGTTGTCTGTTTATGGATTAATCACACAAATGTCTGGAAAATTGCGGTAATAATCATCGTAGTCAAGCCCATATCCGACGACAAATTCATCTTCAATATCAAACCCAACGTACGTACATGGAACAGCCATCGCAGATGGTAGTTTCTTACGTAACAACACGCACGTGTCAACAGATTTTGGGTGCAGAGTTTCAAGTTCCCCTTGAATGCGTGTAAGCGTTTTACCAGAATCCAAAATATCATCCACAAGAAGAACGTGCTTGCCTGTTACGTCGGGGAGTTTACCCACAACTGGATCGTGAGAACTTGTTGTTGTTTTTCCAACGTAACTACTTGCGGTCATAAGTTGAATTCGTATTTTCATAGGTAAATTGCGCATCAAATCAGCAACAAAAATAATACTTCCTGTCATCACAGCTACAAGGACTAGTTCTGCCTCATCTTCCTTTTCATTGATGTCGCGTGTGATCTCTTCAGCAAGTGCACGCACGCGATCAGAAATTGCGCCTCGTGCAATAAGTATTCGTTCTATATCTCGAATCATGTTAATTTCCTTGTAGCCAATGAACAGCGATAGTTGCAAAACCCAACAAACTAGTAAATGCTACGGCGTCAGTTACCATCACTAAAAAGATAGCAGATGCTTGGGCGGGATCGGCGCCAACGCGGCGCATAATTAACGGAATAAGAGCCCCGGTGAGTGTGCCGGCAGCCATAGAAACAAGCATTGCAAGTGCAACGACGATGCCAAGGCGCGTTGCTAATACGGAGTCGCCGAAAAGTTGTAATGAAATTGCCGCAGTACCACCGAGAACTGTTCCGCTGATCACACCAACAAGTAACTCCCTACGAATGAGTGGCCAAATACGATCGCGGCGCACTTCATCAAGCACAATGCCCCGCAAAGTAACTGCAAGGGCTTGGTGTCCTGCGTTTCCAGAAAGCGCAGCAATGAGCGGCATAAAAACAGCAAGAAGTGCAACCTCTGCGATGAGCGATTCATAATGCAAAACAACAAATGTTGCCGGCAGCATCATGAATCCAGAAACAATAAGCCACGGCATCCGACCTTTAAGTTTTTCCGCGATGCCAGAATAAACTGCCTCGCCTGCACCCGCCCCTACGGTTTTTTGAACGTCTTCGGTCTGCTCCTCTTCAATGATGTCGATAACATCGTCGACAGTAATAATTCCAAGCAACCTTTGCGTGGGATCAACAACTGGCAACATTTCGTAGCCATATCGATCAAATTCTCTTGCCACTTCTTCTCTGTCGGTATCGCTATGGACTGCCGCAACTTTGTGTGACATCACATCTCCAACTTTTTCATCAGACAATGCAATCAAGAGTGTTTGTAAACTGATAATTCCAACGAGATGATCTAACTCGTTTGTGACTGGAAGATCCAACACATGTTCGGGAAGTTCTCGCTCTCGCAAAAGTTCAACGACTTTTGTAATCGTCATTGTTTCATCAAGTGAAACAAAGTCAGTCGTCATGATCCCCGCCGCAGACTCCTCTTCATAATCACTGAGTTGTCGCAACAGACGCGCATCACAAACATCCATCGCGACATATATTGGTTCAACAGATGCATCATCGACCGATCGAATAATGCTCACGGCATCGTCTGGTGCCATCAACGAAAGAAGCGTTGCGGCATATTTTGCACGATCATCGTCGATGAGATCCTCGACAATTGTGACTGCGAGTGGTGTTTCCATTTCTGCGAGCGCATTAGAAGCCGACTGGTCTTCCATGAGTTCGATGACTTCTGCTGCTTCAAGATCATCGAGATCTTCGAGCGTGTCTGCTGCATCTGCTGCTTTTTGCTTCGCTACTGCCGTAGCGAGTGCCGAGATATCAATCGTGTGCGACATCAAAACCGCAACGCGTTCATCCTCGGGAGAAACTGTCTTACCCACCTCTACGAGCGTCTCTTCGGTGGTATTTTCAGCTCGCTCATCGCTCATGTGGTGCATTATAGAGGCAGGCACCTTTTGCTTAGAGTCGGGCTAGCTCCATGACCTTACCCCCAGAATAAACTCACCCCCGGTGAGTTTATTAGACCGCGCCCTCTAGCGGTCTCATGTTCCGCGGCGAGGTCGAACACCGGTTCGAGTCCCTTCGCCGGTTGGCTGATCTTCGTCTGATTCGAAGCGAGGTAATTTTTCAGCGGCAAGTTTTCGACCTGTAAAATCGTCAAGGACGATTTTTACTGCCTCTGCAGGATCATCGACAATCTGGAACAAGTCCAAATCTTCTTCGGAAATCGTTTCAAACGTACTTACTAAGTGCGTTTTCATCCAACCAACGAGGCTCGACCAATAGTCAGAACCAACAAGCACAACAGGAAACGGCTTGATCTTCAATGTCTGCATCAATGTGAGCGATTCAAAAAATTCGTCGAGCGTCCCAAATCCACCCGGATAGATGATAAACCCCCTCGCGTATTTCACAAACATCACTTTGCGGATGAAAAAATATCGAAAATCAAGCTCCACTGTTTGATATGGATTGGCATCCTGCTCCTGAGGCAAGGAGATATTCAATCCAACCGAGACCCCTTTCGCGTCGGTTGCACCTCGATTCGCAGCCTCCATAATGCCTGGTCCACCCCCAGTAATCACAGCAAAACCCGCTTCTACGAGCAATTTCCCACATTCTCGCGCAGATTTATAATGTTCGTTACTCTCTGGAAGCCTCGCAGAGCCAAACACAGAGACTGCTGGGGGAAGTTTACAAAGCGTATCAATCGCATCAACAAACTCACCTGTAATTCGAAGTACTCTCCAAGATTCAGCTGCAAGACTGGTATCGGGCATAATTTAAAAAACCTTTTAACTCCACAAGTCTTTGTATTACAACAGTTTACACTTGCTGATTTGTAATAAAACACGATTTATGGTAGAATGACGCGGCTATGGCAACCGCAAAAAAAACAACTAAAAAACGTACAACCAAGAAAACAACTAAATCGAAAGAGAAGCCAATCAAAACCTTCTCATCGGCTGTTGCTTACCTACTTGAACAAACTGATTACGAACGATTACGAGTTGTTCAATACGATGAAGACACTTTCAAACTTGATCGAATGCGAGACATCCTAGACGAACTTGGGAATCCGCAAGAACAGGTCTCGATGGTACATGTTGCTGGCACAGTCGGTAAGGGATCAACAGTCGAAATGCTCACAACAATGCTGCGAGGCAATGGGTATGCCGTTGGCAAATATACTTCCCCGCACCTCATCGACATTCGCGAACGAATTGTCGTGAATGATGAAATGATCAGCGAAGATGAATTCACTGAAATTGTTGCTGAAGTTGTCGCTGCTGCAAAAAAACGAAACGTCACACCAACGTTCTTTGAATTAATCACTGCAACATCATTCAAGTACTTCGCCGAGAAAGCAGTCGATATCGCGGTTATCGAAACTGGACTAGGCGGTCGACTTGATTCAACAAATGTCATCAACCCAATCCTTACGCTCATCACGCAAATTGATCTTGACCACACACACATTCTTGGCAAAACACTTGAAGAAATTGCTAAGGAAAAAGCGGGTATATTTAAAAAATCAACACCCGCAATTAGTTGTCAACAAGACGAAAACGTAGTGAATGTATTGCGTTCCACCGCCGAGGAAACAATGTGCGACCTTGAACTTGTCGGAGATGAAATTGAATTTAGTTTACGTTTCGTCACAAGCAACCAAGGTGTGCCACAAAATAGAATTTGTATCATTACCGAAGAAACCCAGTTTATGCACACACCTGTACCTTTAAAAGGTGCGCATCAAGCACGAAACTGTGGTCTCGCTCTTGCTGCAATTTGCAAGCTGAAAACACTTGGGTTCAAGTTTGAAGATACTGCCCTCTATGAAAGTCTCGGCAATGCAAACATAGATGGACGCATGGAACTTGCTTGGGACAAACCAAAAATTCTTGTCGATGGTGCTCACAATCCAACTGCTCTTCAATCTCTTATTAAATGTATTGGTGCACATGTACCGTACGATTCGATGGTTTGCGTCTTTGGGTGTTGTGCCGACAAAGATGTCACTGGAATGCTCCGCGAACTTTCCCTTGGAGCCGATAAAATTATCTTCACGAAATCGCAAAACAATCCCCGTGCAGTCGAACCACGAATACTTCAAAGACAATTTGCAGAAATAAGTGGAAAAATGACCCAAGTTGCCAATACGCTTGGCGAGGCAATCGAAATCGCTGCCCGTGCAACAAGTCGCGATGACCTCATCTGCGTGACTGGCAGTTTTTACCTCGTTGGCGATGCAAAGAAACACTTATCCGAGTTGGCAAAGAAACGATAACCATCTACGCTTAAAACTCCTAGGAATGGCACCGCTCAGGTATCCTGTACGTTTCATGTCTTGCACACCTACAAAAAACGAACACCGCTACTGCACCTCTCTTGCAAATGAAATAGAAGTAAAGTGGCAACAGGCTTGGGACGAAACGAACATTAACAAAGTTGGCAATCCAAACGATGTTAATTTTGATATTTCAAAACCAAAATTTTATTGCCTTGACATGTTTCCCTATCCAAGCGGCGCTGGCTTGCATGTTGGTCATCCTGTTGGATACATCGGCAGTGATATTCTTTCGCGTTTCAAAAGAATGCAGGGATTTAACGTCCTGCACCCAATGGGTTGGGATGCATTTGGTTTGCCCGCTGAACAGTACGCCATCGAAACCGGAGTGCACCCAGCAAAAACTACGCGTAAAGCAATCGACACGTTCCGTGGACAACTAAAAAGAATTGGTTTCAGTTACGATTGGTCACGCGAGTTTGCAACCATCGATCCAGATTATTACAAATGGACGCAATGGATTTGGCTTAAGGCATACGACTCTTGGTTCGATGAAGAAAAGCAAAAGGCGTTGCCAGTTAGTGATCTTGTTTCTGGGCTTGAACAAAAAAAGATTTCGTGTGGTGACACGCCTTGGAATGCACTTACCCAAACACAACAAGACGAGTTTATAGATTCAAAACGGCTTGCATATCTTGGAGAATACACCGTCAACTGGTGTCCAAAACTTGGAACTGTTTTAGCAAACGAAGAAGTTGTTGATGGTAGAAGCGAACGAGGCGGTCATCCGGTTGTGCGGCGGTCAATGCGCCAGTGGATGTTCAGAATTACAGCGTACGCTGATCGTTTGTTATACGATCTAAAAGGGCTCGATTGGCCAGAGTCGACACTGCGGATGCAGAAAGATTGGATCGGTCGAAGCGAAGGTGCTGACATTGATTTTTTAATTGATGGTTGCGATAAAACTATTCGTGTGTATACAACTAGACCGGACACTCTTTTTGGTGCCACGTTTATGGTGCTCGCCCCTGAGCACCCGTTTGTAGAATCAATCAAAACACCAGAAGTCCAAGCGTATGTCGAAGAAGCGAGAAACCGCTCTGACGTTGACCGCATGGCAGACTCAAAAGAAAAAACCGGTGTTGACACAGGCAAGTTTGCGATCAACCCTGCAAACGGAGCAAAAATTCCAATTTGGATCGCTGATTATGTGCTTATGGGGTACGGGCACGGTGCAATCATGGCGGTTCCAGCGCACGATGATCGCGACCACGCATTTGCAACTGCGCACTCCATCCAAATCGTTGAAGTTGTACAACCAGATGAACCTTGCGAGGGTTGTTTTGCCAGCGAAGGCGTTGCGGTTAATTCTGCAAGTGAAGTTGTTTCAATAAATGGACAACAAACAGCCGAGGCAAAACAAACAATCATCGACTGGCTAAAAACTAGCGGGTTTGGCTTTGGAAAAGTAAATTATCGACTGCGTGATTGGCTTTTTTCAAGACAACGATATTGGGGCGAACCTTTTCCAATTGTGTTTGATGCTAACGGCAAACATTATCCAATCAGCGAAACGTCACTGCCAGTGGAACTTCCAACAATTGATGATTACACCCCGCCTGTTTCTGATGAGCCACAACCGCTTCTTGCAAAAGCAGAATCTTGGGTGCATACAACTGCTGGAGAAGCGGGCGTTGACGCTTCACTTCTTTCACCAGACACACCAGTTCGAAGAGAGGTAAACACCATGCCCGGCTGGGCGGGTTCGTGTTGGTATGAATTGCGCTATTGCAGCCCATCGTGTGAAACTCGATTTGTTGACAAAGAAGCAGAGTCGTATTGGATGGGGAACGGCGTCGACATGTACATCGGTGGTGCCGAACACGCTGTTCGACACTTGTTGTACACACGTTTCTGGCAAAAAATGTTGTTTGATCTTGGTGAGGTTTCATCAAACGAACCATTCAAAAAACTTTTTCACCAAGGATTGCTTACGAGTTTCGCATTCCAACGAAGTGATAAAACACTTGTTCCAACAACAGAAGTTGAAGAAAAGGATGGCAAGTACGTTGAAAAGATAACTGGGGAAGAAGTAAATCAAATCATTGCAAAGATGAGCAAGTCTTTGAAAAACGTTGTGAACCCTGATGATGTTATTGCTGAATACGGCGCAGACACACTACGGTTGTACGAAATGTACATGGGACCCCTCGAAGCATCCGCACCATGGAATACACATGACATTGTCGGCGTGCATCGCTTTCTGCAACGTGTTTGGAGACTTGGAATTGAAGAAGAAACGGGAGAACTTCGTGCTTGTTTGAATTCAGAACCAAATGAAGATGTCGAGCGGTCGTTACACAAAACAATCGCCAAGGTTACAGGTGACATTCCACAACTTGCATACAACACCGCGATCGCTTCGATGATTGAATTTGTAAACTCTGCAACCAATGCGGGATGCATTACAACGAGTCAACTGCAACAATTTATTCGCATTCTCTCGCCTTTTGCACCACATATTTCCCAAGAATTATTCGCGCGCCTTGGAGAAGACAGTTTTGTTTGTTCCTCGCAGTGGCCAAGTTTTGATGAAGCAATGCTCACTGCAAGCACCATAGAACTTCCTGTACAAATTATGGGGAAGGTTCGCGGTAAAATAGAGGTACCCGCCGAAGCGACCTCCGAAGAAGTTGAAAATGCCGCATTGGCAGATGAACGAGTTAAAGAATGCCTTGAAGGTCTTACTGTACGTAAGATTATCGTTGTCCCTGGAAAAATAATTAACATAGTTGCAAACTAACAATGACAAACACAACACACACTACCGAATTCACTCCTGCTTCCGCAGATACTCCTTGGCAACTTGCGAATCCATTGCCAACTGATATTCGAGCAGTTGTAAATACTACCGAACAACCAACCGTTGAATCTATTGGCAATGCGCTCGCAACTTTTATTGGCGAGTCAATAGAAGCAGAAGAAATAGAAATTCAAGACAGCGATATGCTCTTTGCAATGCGCATCAGACTTGTTGGGTTACCGACGGATATGGTTGTATGGGCAGAAAAGTTAAATGATGCAAGCCGCGAAGCTTCGGGTGTACAAAACGGTTGGATCATTGCTGTTCAAACCGTCTTACATTCCGGCGATCCACTCACGCATTTTTCAAACATCATGCGCCTATTTTCCGGCGCAGACTTAGGTGTTGAAAGTATTTGTGACTTAGCAACGGGAAGATGGTTTCCGCGACCAATTCTTGACAAACTGTTTATTGACGACACAACGCAACCACCTGAAGAAATCATGTGGATCACCAGAGTTGTCGAAGCTCCAGAAGATTCTGACCCAGAAGATATGTGGGCTTGGGTGACAACACATGGTTTGGCGAGATGTGGCAGAGTAGAATTGGAAATGCTCGGTGTTCCTGCAATTTTGACTTCCGAAGCCGCGCATGTCGTGGATGGACTTGCAGCGCTTACATTCGAATCTCCGCTTCCCCCTATTGGACAAGCGATGTCGCTTGGTCCCGATATTCTCGTTTCTCTTTTAAAATGCGACACTGCTGTTGGCATGTTGAAAAAAGAAATGCCTGGTTTTGAATCTAGAACTATTCCCTCAGTTGCGATCGCTTCGCCAGATGGTACTTCTGTTTTTCCACTCGAAGCACTTGAAGCGCTTCGCTGCGGCGATACTGCTGTAGCAAAAACTGCTCGTTATACAAAACGGCAAGCAGTGCTTGCAAAAAGCGAGTGGAAGATGCTCCTTGATGCCGCTGCTCAAATTGGTGAGAGCGAACACGCAGCATGTATGGTGCAGGTGCCTTGGACAAACACTGAAGAGAAAGATTCACCTAGTGAATACCTTTGGTTTCGCATTACAAAAGTAGAAACACCAAATATTGTTGGGGCGCTCGCGCATGAGCCCAAGTTTGCGACTTCATTACCAGAGGGTCACGAAGAAAACTTATCCGTTGATGATATTACCGATTGGGTTGTGATGACTCCCGTAGGTCCAATGGGTCCGAGTGATTCAGAAGCAATTACAGAGTTTTTAAGTCAATTTACAAATTAAGAAATTGCCAAAAACAAGGTAATCGCCAATCCTACAAGTAACACTATTGCAGTAATAAAAAAAGCAGCTCTTGCAGGAATACTCATCATGGCTGGTTCATGAACTTCAATGTTTGAACCCGCAAGTTCCAATTCATCCCAATCAATGTCTATTGAATCACGCTTATTTGCCGCAAGAACTTGTGTCGCTTTAGCAACATCATCTGCGCGGACTTGCAACGGAATGCCTATTGTTCCTCCACTAAAAGAAACTCCAATTCCAGATGCAGATGATGCAAAAACAAATGCCTCAATGCCGTTGTCTTTCAACACAATCGCTAGTAGATTTGCTTCAAATTCAGACGGAACGGTCATAAGTGTAACGAGATCTTGGCTCATGCAAAACTGTCCTCGCCACTGAGTGGTGGTTGTATAACATCAATAACTCGCTGCATTCTTGGCTCAAGCCATCTCAATTTTTTCTCAACGAGTCTTAAAAATGTAGAACCTGCGACACTTCCAAACGAACCAGTTTTGCAAATTGGAATCACGCTCTCAACAATGAGTGCTTCCACCATCAGATCTGGAATCATCGCACGCTCTGATGCAAAGAGTGGGATTTGAGAAAACTGATCATAGGCTTGTACAAAAGATTGGATAGTGTGCCCACGAAAACCATCTCCCCAAGAATCAACATTTTCCGCCGTACCCATTCGCATAGAAAATTGCAACGCGCCATTTGCAACGTCGGTGATTCGTGGCTGAAAACGTAAGGAATCAAAATCGATGACTGCAATAATTTCGCTATCTGCATACAACATGTTTCCGGGATGCCAATCACCGTGAACCAATTGAGGTCCAAGAGAATCCCATTCTAGAGCCTGTACTTTTTTTGCAGAATTTTCATACTGCTCACGAATATATTCTATCGTGTCGTCAATCCCTTCAAGTGCAGATGCATCTTCGTGCGTTGATAAAACTTGAAAAATTGAACCGAGCACTTCTGGAATTTGTTGCGAGTGATGGAACGTTCCGCTCCCTACAATAGGCTCTTCTTTGTTGCTCAACAGGATACTATGAAAGTGTGCAAGCACTCTTCCAGCCTCAGAAGCTGCTGGGTTTGATTTATCGAATCTCTTGCCTGTAATAAAACGAAAGAGCTCATAGATGCGACCATCGTGTTGCACAAGTGTAGTTCCCTGTGTTGTAGAAACAAGACCAGCGACTGGAAAACGGTGCTCTAACAATGTTGCCTGCACTCCATGCGCAAAAACAACTCGGGAGTGTTCATCGTGACCAACCGCTCTGCGTTTCAATAGAAATTCGCCCATTGAAGAAACAATATGCATCTTGGGAGATCGCCGTGACCCTCTTTTGTAATCTGATATTCGATCTACCGCGCCAATGTCATATCGGCTCAACACAATCGCTAAATCGCGGCCGCTAATTTCTTCTACAACTGAACCGTCCTCGGCAAGAGGCCCAAGACGAGAAGTTCGATCAATATTGTCTGGTTCATTGCTCACGCGTTGTTACTCTGCGTTTTGCACTTGTTCCTTGATTCGGTCAATTGCGCCTTTAATTACTACGATTCGACGGCTCGTGTCGCCGTCAAGACACTTGCTTGCGATTGTGTTTGATTCTCGAAGCATTTCTTGTGCCAAAAAATCTAACGTTCTCCCAATAGGATCGTAGTTAACACTCCCAACAAGTTCTCTAAACTGTTCAAGATGGCCGCCAAGTCTCGATATCTCCTCTGAAATATCTGCACGTTCTGCAAAGACTGCAACTTCCCTGAGTAAATCAGCATCGTTCACTTCTTTACCAACATCAGAAAGGAGTGCTTCCATCCGCTGACGCAATCGTTGTTCATAATCGGAAACAATAAGCGGCGCGCGTTCTTTTATGTTTGCAAGGTGCTCATCAATTTTGCAAAGATGCAATTCTAAATCGTTTTCTAACGATTTACCTTCTCGGGTTCGCATTTCAATTGCAGAGGCACAGGCGTCTTCAAACAGTTTGGCAATGGTGGGTCGAACTCGTTCAACAAGTTCCTCGCCAGTATCGTGCATAAGAACGCCCGGAAGAGAAAGGAGACGCCCCGCGTCGATTGTCAAGTTTTCATCAACCTCTCGAATTTGGTCGATGTATTTTTTAATTGCGTCTGTGTTCAATGAAGCGGCAGCTTTATACGAGTTATCTACATACTTCACAGACGCTGTCACACTTCCACGCACAAAATGGCTGGACAAAAACGCGTCGAGTTCTGCGTCCAAACCCTGCAATGTGTCTGGTAATCGGATGTGAGATTTATAAAACTTGTTGTTTACTGTTCTCACTTCAACCAACAATGCCAAGCCGTCATCACGACTTGAAGCACTGCCAAATCCGGTCATCGAACGTAACACGTGTTACTTCGACCCGTCTGAAGTTGGATGATCGGGTTTGGTTTCTGTTGCCGTTGATGCGGGAGCGGTAGAACCAGCTGTGTCGGGTGCTGTGGTAGCAGTGACTTCCGCAGTTGGGGCAACTTCGGGAGGAGCACTTTTACTCTCAACGAGATTGAGTGCAACAGCGAGCCCAAGAAAAAGAACAAAGGCAATAACTGTCATCACAGTAAGTGCGTCGCCAACCCGTCCACCAAAGACGGTGTCGTTTCCACCACCACCTCCGCCGAATGCGGATGCAAGTCCACCACCCTGTGGTCGCTGAACAAGAATAATCAAGATCATTGATACAGAGATAACAATGAGTCCGATTGTGAGATAAAGAAAAGTTTGATTCATTTCATAATTCCAAAAAAGCCCTATATTGGGCAAACATTAACACGCTGCCTCAATAATTGCAGCAAAAGATTCACCAGACAATGCAGCACCGCCAACCAAAGCACCATCAATATCGGGGCATGCGAATAATTCTTTCGCGTTTTCCGGTTTGACAGATCCACCGTATTGAATACGGGTTGAGGAAGCCACATTGTCATCATACCTTGATGCGAGTGCTTCGCGAATTGCACCGTGTACCGCTTGAGCATCTTCTGCGGAAGCGGTTTTACCTGTGCCAATGGCCCACACGGGCTCATAGGCAATAACTATATTTTTCATCGATTCATGGTTTACCGACTCTAAACCACTTTGCAACTGCCCAAGAACAATATCAAGGGTGTTTCCTGCTTCTCTCTGCTCAATGGTTTCGCCAACACAGAGGACGACTTGGAAATCTCGCTCAATAGCAAAATCTACTTTTTGGGCAATCAGTGCATTTGATTCATGTAAAACATGCCTCCGCTCGCTGTGCCCGACAAGAACACTCGTCACAGACAGATCCTTGAGCATGTCGCAAGAAACCTCGCCAGTGAAAGCGCCGCTGGCTTCAGGCCAAAAATTTTGCGATCCAAGGGCGACAGGAGAACTCGAAATAACCGAGTCTATCGCCTGCAAATAGGGGAATGGTGGATAAACAACCACATCACAAGCCTCACATGTGCTTGCTACATCCGCCACCTGCGAGGCCAATGCCATGCCGGTTTCAAGGTCGGTATTCATCTTCCAATTACCGCCAATAATGTATCGTCTTTGCGTCATTTGAACCCTACAGGATACCAGAATCGTGACGTTCACATTGACCTGACCCTTTGACCTGACCCCGGGGTCTGACCCCGGGGTCAGGTCAAAGGGTCAGGTCAAGGGGTCAGACCCCGAGTCAATCGGCCAAAGAGTACAATCCTGTATTCAAGGACAAAAGAAGGAATACCCCAAGTTATGCCCCCAAGTGGATCTGATATTCGACGCCAATTCATTGATTTTTTTGCAAATCGCTGTGATCACACATCCGTGCCATCAAGCCCAGTGATTCCACACGATGATCCCACCCTGCTCTTTACAAACGCAGGAATGAATCAATTCAAAGATGTTTTTCTTGCGCAGGGAACCCGACCCTACAACCGAGCGGTTGACACGCAAAAATGTATTCGCGCTGGTGGCAAACACAATGACTTAGAGGATGTTGGTCGCGACACATACCATCACACCTTTTTTGAGATGCTTGGCAATTGGTCGTTTGGAGATTATTTCAAAGCAGAAGCGATCGAGTGGGCATGGGAATTGTTTACTGAAGTCTGGGGACTCGACAAATCTCGTTTGTATGTTACTGTTTTTGAGGGAGATGAAAATGATGGGCTTGATGCGGACATTGAAGCCGAGAATTTATGGAAAGAAAAAACAGATATCGACCCATCACACATCACACGTTGGGGACGTAAAGATAACTTTTGGGAGATGGGTGAAACTGGACCTTGCGGACCGTGCAGCGAAATTCATTACGATTGCACACCAGACAAGAGTGGCGGCCATCTTGTAAACTTGGATGACCCAAACGTTATCGAATTGTGGAACCTTGTCTTTATCCAATTTAACCGAGGGGACGATGGAAAACTCACACCGCTTCCAAATCAGCACGTTGACACTGGTATGGGTCTCGAACGTATTGTTCGAGTGTTGCAAAACAAAACCAGTAATTACGACACTGATCTGTGGACGCCAATATTCAATTCTATTCAAGAAATAACTGGCGCAAACGCGTATCAAGGTTCTGACAAAGACCCTATTGACATTGCATATCGCGTGATCGCAGATCACATTCGTTGTCTCACTGTTGCGCTTGCAGATGGCGGAAGACCCGGCGCAGCAGGAAGAGAATTTGTGCTTCGCAGAATTCTCCGTCGCGCCGCAAGACATGCACACCAAACGCTCGGCGTTGATGGTCCGATGTTGTATAAACTCGTACCTTCCATCGTTGATACTCTTGGTGATACTTTTCAAGAAATTGCAAAATATTCTGCGCACATCGCTGAAGTAATTAAAGATGAAGAAGAAAGTTTTCTCAAAACACTTGACCGTGGTTTAGAACTTTTTGATAAAGCTGTAATAAATGGCGATGGTAAAACAATTGATGCAAAAACAGCTTTTACATTGCACGACACATTCGGTTTTCCCATTGACTTAACAGAAGTCATGGCGGAAGAACGAAACTTGGTTGTAGATCGTGATGGATATGAAAAACTCATGGAGGTTGCACGGGAAACTTCCCGAGCAACTTCTTCAACAGATCAAAAAATGCAATTGCCCCCAGATGTACTCGCTTCACTCCAAACCCTGCAGGTTCATCCAACAAAAGATGGAGATAAATATTTGAGGCGTTCGGGGCGGGCGCAAATCAAAGCGATTTGGAATGGAAGAGAGTTGACTGATATTGCAAATGATCTGTGCGTACACGGGATTATTCTTGACCACACACCTTTTTATGCTGATGCGGGTGGTCAGGTGGGTGACACGGGACATTTGATTACCGATCACCACACAGGCGAGTTAAGAAATGGCGGAAGCCAGTTTAATGTGCTTGAAACGCACAAGTGTGGTGATTATGTTCTCCACATTGGCCGAGTTGTAAATGGCGAATTGCGCTGTGATGATCAAGTAACAGCCACAGTGCACAACGGGAATAGAATCGCCACCGAAGCGAATCATACTTCAACACATTTGCTTAATCATGCGTTGCGAACAATATTGGGTGAGGATGTGCAACAAAAAGGCTCGCTAGTTGATCATGATAAATTGCGGTTTGATTTTTCTCATACCCACGCAATGACTGATGAAGAAATTGAATTTGTACAACAACTTGTAAATAAATCAATCAACGCAGATTCAATCGTAAATGCACAAGAAGTTTCTCTTGAGAAGGCAACTGAAATTTACGGGGTGCGCGCAGTATTTGGAGAACAGTATCCTGATCCTGTTCGTGTTGTAAGCATTGGAGCAACTGTTAACGAACTTCTCAAAAATCCAACAAACAAGGATTGGTACAATTGTTCCGTTGAATTCTGTGGCGGTACGCACTTGCCATCATGCGCAGCCGCGGGACAGTTTGTCATTATTCACGAACAATCGCTTGCTTCGGGTGTACGGAGAATTCTGGCACTAACTGGAGTTGCTGCGGAAGCTGCTTACGAAGCTGGTGGTGCACTGCTTGAAAGAATTTCAAAAGCATCAAAGTTAAGTGGAGATGCACTTTTGCAAGAATTTAATGCACTTTCACAACTTGTGGATGAACTCACACTTTCACAACCAAATCGACATGCTGCAAAACATGCACTCACTCTTTTACATGAAAAAGCAAAGAGTGCACGAAAAAAAGCCGCTTCTTCACGAAAAGATGGTGTTTTAGAGCAAGCGAAAATCATTGCCGAGCGGGATGAGGTTATTGTTGTTGCTGCGATTGACGGTGGTGACAAAGAAACATTGCTAAGTGCGCTTGACGCAGTTCGATCGAAACGCAAAGGCGGCGCAGTCATGTTGTTTACTGCACATAAAGATGATGGCAAGGTCACAATCGTTGCTGGAGTTGACAAACAACTCATTGCGAAGGGTCTCAAAGCTGGAGATTGGGTTCGAGAGGCTGCACAAGTTTGCGGCGGCGGCGGTGGCGGAAGACCTGATACTGCGCAAGCTGGCGGTAAAGATCCTGAAAAAATACCTGATGCAATGGTCGCTGCGCGTCAATTTGCAGAGAAAGCAACAGTATGACACAAGAAGAATCAAAGAACGAAATAGAAAAAAAAGAAACTCCTGAACCCGAAGGTATCCCCACATTCGTTACTCCCCTGCAACCTATCGGTAAACAAATTGGCGAGCATGTCATGACAGCGCTTGAGGATAAAAAAACTGTTGCAGTGCTCACCACTATAACTGGGTCGTCCGCGGGGCAACAAGTAATTTCTATTCCCCTTACTTCAGAGCACTTGCAACAAGTGCAAAGTCTTATTGAAGAAATCCACATCAGTACAGAACCAGAACGTGTGCCGTGTGTAGGTTTTCACTGCTTTTTAGACAACAATGAATCACAGGACAAAAACAATGACTGAGCCTCTTTTTAGTATTTCGCTTGCACAGTGGTCATTACACCAATCACTTTTTGCAGGATATATTCAATCGATTGATTTTCCACGCATCACCAAAGAGCAGTTTGGTATCGACGCTGTTGAGTACGTAAACACGTTTTTCCCAGATCGAAAACCAGAAGCGAAGTTTGTAAGTGAACTAAAAACAAGGTGTGATGATCTCGGTGTTACAAGTTTGCTCATCATGTGTGATGGCGAGGGAAATTTGGGTGACCCAGATGATGCAAAAAGAACGCAAGCAATCAAAAACCATTACAAATGGATTGATGCCGCCGCTGAGCTTGGCTGTCATTCAATTCGTGTCAACGCGCAGTCTGAAGGCACACCAGAAGAGCAACGAAAACTTGCGGCAGATGGTCTACGCAGATTAACTGAACATGGCGATTCCAAAAACATGAATGTTATCGTTGAGAATCACGGAGGGCTCAGTTCAAATGGTGCATGGCTCTCCTCGGTGATGCGTGAGGTCGACCACCCCCGCTGCGGAACGCTTCCTGATTTTGGTAATTTTATTCTTGATTGGGGAACAAGAGAAGAATATGACAGGTACAAGGGTGTCTCCGAACTCATGCCTTTTGCAAAGGCCGTGAGTGCAAAGTCACATGACTTTGACAAAGATGGAAATGAGATACATACTGCGTATCGCAAAATGCTCGGGATCGTTTTAGATTCTGGGTATCGCGGATGGATCGGTGTCGAATACGAAGGCACAAACGTTGGCGAATTCGAGGGCATCATCCGAACCAGAGACTTACTTCAACAGATAAGAAAAGAAAGAGAACAAACAGCATGAAAGCGGCGACCATAACTTCCGAAGGAACTCCTGTTGCCGGTAACGTTTTGATTGTTAATGATTGGGATAACATCACACCCAGTGCTGGTGAGGTTGTTGTAAAAACCGAAGCGTCCGCTCTCAACCATTTAGATTTGTGGGTTGGTATTGGCATGCCCGGTCTTGGTCTTACATATCCTCGCGTAAGTGGTTCTGATGGGTGCGGTATTGTGACTGCTGTTGGAGAACATGTCGATGAATCATGGTTAGGTAAACGCGTGTTGCTCAATGCGGCGATCAGGCAATCAGAACCTATTCTTCCAAATGTGCCTCCCACTCCAGAAGACATTCGCATGATCGGAGAACACGACAATGGGACCAACGCTGAATATTTTTCTGCTCCAGTACAGAATGTTTTAGATGTTGGGGAAATTGATCCAGTTGAAGCAGCGGCGTTTGGCCTTGCTCACCTTACCGCATGGCGAATGCTCATCACTCGTGCAAAACTCCATGCAGGACAAACAGTGCTCATCACAGGTATTGGTGGTGGCGCTGCACTTGCGGCGTTTAACATTTGTAAACATTTTGGTTGCCATACAATTGTCACATCGAGACACCAGTGGAAGTTGGACAAAGCAAGTGAACTTGGTGCAAACGAAACGGTATTGGATACCGGCGAAGATTGGTCACGAGAAGTTCGCGGGTTGAGTGGCAAGCGTGGCGTTGACGTTTGTGTTGATTCAGTTGGTGGAGCCTTACATTTTCCAATCATCAAATCACTTGCTCGTGGTGGCACGCTTGTTACCTGCGGCTGCACTGCTGGCCCATCACCTACAACTGATTTGGCACGGATCTTCTGGAATCAACTCAATATTGTCGGTTCCACAATGGGCGATATGAATGAGTTTCGATCAGTCGTCGCTCTCCTTAAGAACGGCATGAAACCAATCATCGATTCTGTTCACGATGCGAGTGAGGCGCAGTGCGCGTTTGCCCGCCTCGAATCTGGCGAACAGTTCGGCAAGGTTGTAATCCGCTGGGAATAAACTCACCCCCGAAAAAACTCACCCCCGGTGAGTTTATTGATTTCAGCGGTCATTTTCCTTAAACTCACCCCCGGTGAGTTTATTAGACCGCGGGTGAATTAATCGCACTAGTGTGATTTAGATCATCATACTTTGCGATATCAGCGATTATTTCACCAAGGGGTCAGTTTCCTGCCACCTTCAAGAAAAACTCACCCCCGGTGAGTTTATTGATTTTCAGGGTTCATTTCCATTAAACTCACCCCCGGTGAGTTTTTTAGACCGCGACGCAGTGACAGGCAGCAAGTGAAATTCGAATGCCGCTATAACGAGAGAAACACCGCAGACTTACTTGTTCCAATCAGCGAGGAAGGCTGCAAGTCCGCTATCAGTCAAAGGGTGTTTCATCATTTGAGAGATCACTTTGTACGGCACCGTTGCAACATCTGAACCAACCAATGCACACTGCACAAGGTGCAACGGATGGCGAATTGAGGCGGAAAGAATTTTTGTTGTGTATCCATAATTGTCATAAATCGTACGGATTTGCTGGATCAACTCCATCCCATCGCCACCAATGTCATCTATTCGGCCAAGAAATGGACTGACTAAAAACGCGCCCGCTTTTGCTACCATCATTGCTTGCAATGGTTGAAAGCAAAGCGTCATATTCACTTTCACTCCGCGGTCGGAAAGGGTTTTGCATGCCTTGAGACCATCGACGGTGCAGGGAAGTTTAATCACAATATTCGAGGCAATTTTGAGTAATTCGTCCGCTTCAGCGATCATGCCATCATGTTCAATTGAGACAACCTCTGCGCTCACGGGACCAGAGACGACCTCGCATATCTCCGCCATTCGAGAGTGAAAATCCACTCCTTCTCGTGCGATCAAGCTTGGATTTGTGGTTACCCCGTCAAGCACGCCAAGGTCAGCGGCATCACGGATTTCTTGAATGTTTGCAGTGTCTATATAAAGTTCCATGTGGGGAATCATACCCTCACTTGCAGAGTGATATCATGCGAGAATGACAACAGTACTCGATCGAATTCACCAACTTGGATTTTCACTTCCAACGCCACCAAATCCAGTCGCAACTTACATTCCTACTATCTTTTGTGGAAATGTTCTCTTGACGAGCGGGCAGATCCCAATGGTAGACGGGGAATTGAAATACAAAGGATCTGTGCCAAGCGTGCAACCAATCGAAGCTGCAATCAGAGCGGCAGAAATTTGTGGCCTGAATGCACTTGCCGTTGCAAGCGCAGCGCTTGATGGCAACCTCGAACGAATCTCCCGCGTTGTACAACTTCGTGTGTATGTCGCAAGCGATCTTGGTTTTACAGATCAATCGCTTGTCGCAAACGGCGTAAGTGACATGATGGTTGCAATCTTCGGCGAAGCGGGTAGGCATGTCCGCGTGGCGCTCGGTTCTATTGGGCTCCCCCTTGGTGCAACTGTTGAAGTCGAAGCCGCCTTTGAGGTTCATGACAGTTGAAGGTTTTATCGGACCTTGCTCGATTTTTCGACATTTTTATTGTCTCTATTGTCTTTTTTGCACTTGACGGGAACCTCTCTGCCCACAATCATGTACATATATAGGGGGAAAGACCGGCTGCGGTAACTATTCGATTTTTCTGCGATTCAGTTGACCGCTCTTATTCGCCCTATCTGGGCATATTTGATTCCGCCGCACTGGTCGACATTTCGACGCTGCGTTCACCTTGGTGGTGTTTGTTAGCAAGTGCGGCGGTACTTTTCACAATGTAATTCGTGCGAAGACCGCCCGGTTCACCGTTGTAATTTTTTACACGCGAGCCGTAAGTTTTCGTCCGGTTGATTGACCGGAAAAATATGTGTGATGTGCGTTTATCGAGTCAGGGATGAACGTGACAACAAACCACGCTGTTTCTTTTCTACCAATCAACCACCCGTTCTATATGTTTTATTTATTTAGGAGATACACAAATGATGAAACGCAAAATTCGAGGTTTTACCCTCATCGAACTTTTGGTCGTAATCGCAATCATCGCACTTTTAATGGGCTTGCTCTTACCAGCACTCTCCGGTGCAATGGCCGCTGCGAAGAAACGTAAAGACCAAGCACAACTCAATGGTGTTGTCAAAACATTCCTCATCTATGCCGATGGCGAACCAAACAACGCATTCCCGCTCCCAAGTCACATCGACCGCAAGGCTGCGAACTTGTCAAACTTTGCAACACCTGACAGTTACAACGGACCAACTGGTACAATTGAAGCGGCTGGCTTTGGACTTCCTGACTGGTCAAACAATGCGACTGGTAACTTGTACTCCGCATTGATTGCACAGAATTACTTTAATCCTGATATTCTCATAAGCCCAGTTGAAGTCAATCCAATCGTTGTTATGAAAGGCGATTCTTCAAAGAATGCCGCAGAAGTTCCCTACGACTATGAAGCGTACGACACATCCCCTTCCGTCGACCAATATTGGGACCCTCTGTTCTCAGGCGACATTGAAGGCATGGGTCGCGACGATGCCAGTCTTGATGATGTTTGCCACACTTCCTACGCACATCTTGCTATGGTAGGGAAACGGCGAGATATGCTCTGGAAAGCCGGTACAGATCACCACACAATCATTCTTTCTAGCCGCGGACCAAAACTTGGCGCATACGAAGGTGATGATTTTGCAAAATCCCCAACACTTGAACTCTATGGTTCACCAAAGCAGTGGGAAGGCGTGTACGTATCTGGTGACGCTTCGGCGCATTACGCAAAGTCACAATGGCCAGTTGGCATCGTGTACTCACCACAAGATTCGTTTGCTACGATTAAAGACAATATCTTTAATTGCGAATTCGCAGATTATGATGGTCAAGCTGTAAACCCAGGCGCTCCCTCAAAGGACATTTGGATGGCGATGAACTACTGGGCAAGTGATCCAAGCCTTGGAGGCATCGACGACATTCTCATTTGTAATGACGAACTTCGCCCGTAACAACAATGACATGACCTATACGTTCATGTATAACAATTGGAGATTTCATTTATGAAACAACATAAAAAAGGTTTTACGCTCATTGAGTTGCTCGTGGTGATGTCAATCATCGCACTCTTATTGAGTATTTTAGTTCCTGCTCTTGGCCGAGCCCGCGCTCAAGCCATGATTCTTAAGGATTCGAGTCAAGTCAAAGCGATTGCTGATGGCTGGACAACTTGGACAAGCGACCATGATGGCGCATTCCCAATCCCCGGTCTTGAACAACGTTTGGAAGATCCTAACATCGAGGGTGGTAGTTATGTCAAAGGACGTGGTCCGGAAGACATCTCACTCAATGATCACGGATCAATGCTTTCATTGTGCCTCATGCAAAATTTGTTCACTGTTGACATCCTCTTCGCGCCAACAGAACCAAACGGTGCAGTCTATGTAGACGACGATTACGATCATAGCGTCTACGATCCAACACCTAGTGGTTGGACGTTTTGGGATAACACGTTTGACAATGCACTATCAGATGATCCTACTAGTACCGAAACATGCAATAACAGTTACGCGATCATGCCACTCACTGGCGAACGCCGTTTTCAACACTGGGGCATCAGTCTCCAGAACGACAGTGGATACGCAATTCTTGGTACACGCGGTCCTGTTGACGGACTCGTCGACTTGACTGCTCCATCGCTCTCACTTGGTTTCCATGGGATTAAGAATGAGTGGAAAGGGATCATCGGCTATGGTGATAACCACACCGAAGTGACTGACACCTTCTATCCAGAAAACGTGTCGTACACTGATAACGGTGTTACAACTCCTGACAACCTCTTCTCCGAAGAAACAGAAGCAGTTGATCCTGCCTTTGGTACCGGCGATGGTACAGGTTCGGACGTTATTTTGACGCACACTGCTATTGGCGAAGTAGATGCGAATAACGGCAAATATGGTGGTCTTACAAATATGCGCCACGATTGATTTTTATATCAATTTAATTTGTTACGTAACCGGCCGCAGTTCAAACTGCGGCCGGTTTTTCTTTTGCGGTGTTTCACTTACTAGAGCGGGTTCAACACCGCCTGCTCTGTTTCTTGCAATTGAGCGGTTTTCGAGCGGCGCTTGCCTCCTGTTACTTCGTCGATCTGCATCACCCCTCCCATGCAGGGCTGATACGTGCCCTACCGTACAATACACACATGCTCTTTATAGCAACATTACTTTCTGTAATCACATCAGCACCCCCTACGCCAGTACCTGCGTATCGTCAGGCGCAACATGTTGCTGTGATCACAATCGAAGGAGAAGTTGACAACATTACAGCAACTTCATTCAAACGCCGGCTTGAAGAAGCCGCCGATGCTGATGCCATCGTCATCGACCTCAACACACCGGGCGGTGGACTTCTTCCAACGCTTCAGATTTGCTACTACATTAAAAACAACGCCCCACCAAACACGGTTGCATGGATCCATCCACATGCCTTCTCCGCAGGCACGATCATCGCACTTTCTTGCAGAGAAATCATTGTCGCTCCAAACAGCACCTTTGGCGACGCGGCACCAGTGACTGCGATGGGTCCAATCCCTGCAACCGAACGAGCTAAAATCGAATCGCCCATCCTCGCTGAAGTGGTGGACTCAGCACGACGAAACCATTACGACGAACATCTTGTTGAAGCGTTCGTGAGCGTTGGCATTGAACTTTGGCTTTTGCAAAACAACGAAACAAATGAAACCGTGTGTGTAAACAAGGCAGAGTACGAAACCATCTTCGGCGAATCACCGCCACAAAACTTTTCTCCAATTGGAGGCAGCGTAAAAGGGGAACCGATTTTCTCACCTTTTTTTGACACGGTCGCAAAACTCAGTCAAATTGAAACTGAAAACGCTGCTGAACCATGGGACCCTGATTTTGCACAACAACTTCCAACGAGCAGGAGAACTTTCAACAAAGAAGATGCAACAACATGGGAATTGGTTCGACAAGTTGTTCCAAGTGACAGACTTCTCACACTCAAGCCAGCCGAGGCAGCACAGTATGGACTGGTTGATGGCATAGTTGCCGATGATGCTGCATTGAAAGTTTGGTTTGGTGCCCAGAATCTTCACCGGCTGGACGTAAATTGGTCGGAAAAACTCGTTCGCATTCTTGTCAGTTGGCCCATCCGAGTTATATTGATTGCAATTTTCCTCGTCTGTGTCTTTGTCGAATTCGTTACAGGCGCAAGCGGTGCCTTTTCCGCCGGCGCAGTTGTTTCACTTGCACTCCTGATTGGAGCGCCTTGGCTTGCAGGTCTCGCTGACATTTGGGAGATTGTCGCCGTTGCCGCTGGCATTTCTTTGATTGCGGTTGAACTCCTTCTCATTCCAGGAACTGGATTTACAGGTTTTGTTGGTGTGGCATGTTTGTTCGTTGGGATCATTGGAACGTTCATCTCTGATGACATCTACTCCGCAGAAGGACAAGCGCAATTGCTCACCGGACTTGGCACTATTCTCGGCGGTGGCATTTTGGCAGCAATTGCAAGTTGGTTTATCGTTCGATACTTCGGAGGGGCAACCGCGATGCAACGACTTGTTCTTGAAGATGCTATTTCCGCGCACAGCACAACAACCCAACGATTACATGATGATCTTCTCAGCATTGGAGCATCGGGCATTGCAATCACTGATTTACGACCAAGCGGGCGTATCCAAATCGACAATACCCTCTTTGATGCCATTACAACTGGGGAATGGATATCCAAAGGCGCAACAGTCCGTATCATGCACACAGGAATGACTATTGAGGTCGAAGAAATTACACCATGATCAATCTACTCGCACAAACAACTGCAGCACAAAGTTCATCTCCAATTCTTTGGGCGTTCATTTTTATTGCTGTTGCAATTGTTATCTTCTTCATTGAAATTTTCGTACCCTCCGGTGGACTACTCGCCTTGCTTGGCGGACTTTCCATCGTCGCTTCAATCATCGCGTTCTTCATGCACGACATCAACACGGGACTCATCGCAACTGGAATTTACATTGTCTTTGGCCCAATCGTCGCGTGGATCGCATTTAAGATTTGGGCATCATCACCCCTTGCAAAACGGATGATTCTTGGTGATGTTGATGGTGGTGGAGAATTCGCAGAGCAAGAATCTGAATCTCAAAGGCGCGAACGTCTTGATCAACTGCAAGCGCTCATTGGATGCAAAGGCAAAACCGTAACAGTGCTTCGCCCAATTGGAGTTGTACGAATCAACGATCAAAGAATTGACGCAATGGCAGAATCAGGTGTCATCGCAGCTGACAAGCCTATTGAAGTTGTAGAGGTGTATGACAATCAAATAAAGGTGCGTGAAGTCACTGCGTGATACACTACGCACCTTAAAAGAAGAAGGAGTTTTAGTATGAATTTTATTGCAGCAGTATCACCTTGGATGATCGGTGGCGTAATCGTCGGCGGGATTTTTCTCCTCATCATCATCGCGTTCGCATTTCAATATATTGGACTGTACCTTCAAGCGTGGGTCAGTGGCGCAAAGGTTGGGTTCATTGATCTTGTCA